>Ga0214545_1001558_pt1 | contig 43099 bp, 13 predicted proteins | sample CNSS4metaG_FD_160064 | JGI IMG/M metagenome (GOLD analysis project Ga0214545, IMG submission 160064) | Root nodule microbial communities from cowpea collected in UCLA plant growth center, Los Angeles, California, USA - CNSS4 | ecosystem: Host-associated > Plants > Roots > Nodule | place: USA... | reverse complement strand
TGCAATAGTGAGAGTGAGTGTGGAATTAGGGCAGACTTAGGGACTTATACGTTGGGCCGGCCTTAGGCCCACTCACAAAGGCAGCCCATCAACTTTAGGGCAGAATATAAAAATGGGGCCTTACATTTGTTACAATAGTATTTTATAAACTCCAACGTTAAGAAATTGATTTGAAATTGTCTTTGAAACTTCAATAATGTTGAATGATTAAATAAGCATATAGATAATCATAGAAGTGAATAAGATTGAAGTTCAATATTTTTATATATTGCACAATTATTTGAATGAGCATATTTTGGTTATGTAATATCAACAAGTTAATATATGAAAAAAACGAGTCCTAGTTAATTTTCAACTTTTGCGGGGAAAAAAATATTAGAGAAACATGTAACTCACATTATTCTCTAATCATAAATAACAATTTTATTTATCTTTGTAATAAATACTTTAAAAACAGTACTAATATTCATAATTTTGGATTGTCTAATGATGTAAAGATATCTGTTTTCACAGTTTGCCATTAAACTCAAAGTTTCAAAGTATGAAAAAAAAGATTGATTTAAATATATTTTTAATTTTTTAAATCTGTAGTTAATTTGTAAATACAACATATAATTTTAATTTTATCGCTTAAATAATAAATTAAGTTTAAATTTTACGTTTGAACGACTTCTACCAAATTATCATAAAGAGTAAATACTTGTATAAAAAAGAATGTTAAATTTGTTTTTCATCATTTAACTTTTAATAAAAATTAGAAATATTTCTCCATCAAAACTTTAGATTAATTTAATCATTCAACCTTAAAAATGTATGTATTTAGTTATATTTTAACCAAATTTTTTAAATTTTATTTGACGTTTCAAACGTATTTTATGATAGTATTTGAATTATTTATACCATTTAACGCATTTTTATTTCAATATTAGTTAGAAACACTTTTAAAACATCAACTAAACTCAACAAAATTTTGTTAAAATATTAGATCCATCAAATTATGAAAGATGGAGACTAAATTGGTTAAAAATTAAAAAAGATAATAATTTCAATATTCATTATGAATTAATGGAAAAAAAACATATTTAACAAAAAAACAAAATAATATTTGATGTAAATAGTAAAGTCAAATAAACTACTAATGACATGCAAACAAAATTGTTAATATATAGAAGTGAATGACTATTTTTTTCCAAATTATAAAAAAATAAATAAATTTTAGGGGAAAAAACTTATTTTAAATTTAAAAAATAAAAAGCATATTTAAACGTGGAGGTTTTATTTTTTGTTAGTGGGTTACAGAGAAACTAGAAAGCCCAATATTTGGAACGGAGAAGCGCCAAACCCTAAGACGGAGGTTAGTTTCTCAGTGGCAGCATGGATTCGGAACCCAAAAAGGACATCGAAGTCGCTCCGGCACTTATCGCCGTTCACCCCGACCAATGCTCCGTCGCCGTCGCCGTTGGTCATCACCTTCGCGTCTTCGACCTCCTGTAAGCAAAACTTCATTTATCTCATTTCACTTCAACTCACTTGTTATACTGATAAACCCGCAGTGCCGGTTCCGCAGTTTCATTAACGGATGACTCCGGCGCCTCCCCCTTCCACACCGACAACATCAGAGCCATTCGCTTCGGCGCCAAAGGAAAACTATTTGTGTCCGCCGGTGACGATAAAACTGTCAAGGTCTGGTCAACACAGTCATGGCGTTGCATCACCAGCGTGTAATTTCAACCTCTCTCTCGCTCTTGCTTTGTGTTGGTTCACGTGCACTCTTTCAATTCAATCATTGATTTTTTTCCTTTTTTGCTTATGACATTAGGTCCTCCGAGAAGAGAGTATCCGCTGTTGCAATTAGCGACGACGGAACCTACGTTTGCTTCGCCGACAAATTCGGCCTTGTTTGGATTGTGGATCTCGATCCTCCGTTACACGATAAGAAACCGGCACCTCTTCTTTCTCACTATTGCAGTATCATCACTAGCTTGGTCTGTCACGTCACGTGTTTTTTCTTCATTTTGCTTTTCGAATTAATTTACTTAACTTTCTTCTAATTGTTCCTATGCCATTGTCTTATGTAGGAGTTTTCCCCGGATGGTCGCTTCATTTTAAGTGCTGATCGTGATTTCAAAATTCGTGTGAGCATTATTTCAAAGTTCGTGTCAGCTGTTGCCTTTTTCTTTTCACTAATAATTATATCCATATCGCAGGTTACTTGTTTTCCGAAGAATCCCTTAAATGGAGCTCACCAGATACAAAGTTTCTGTCTTGGTCATACAGAGTAAGAGTTGCTTCTATTATTGTTGAATTTGATGACGTTCAATGACTGCCATTATCAAATTTCCATGACTGTGGATACTGCGTATGGTTGCGTAATTTATTCTAGTGTTAAACAATACTAAGGGCATTTCAAATGCTAGTTTTTACTGTGCGTTTTAGAGTAAAAACTCAATTCTTATTTCATTATTTTATTAGAGAAAAATGAGTTGGCCATAAGAACTTGTTATTAGCAGAAAAACAACAATGGAGGGAAAAAGAATTAAATTTTAAAAACAGAATGCATAATGGGATCCATTAAAATAGGTTAGGAACTCATTAGATTTTAGCACAAGAGAAAATCACTGAAAGTTCTTTAATTATGAGGTACTAATGAGCTGAGTTCACAAAAAGTGCGTTAAAAACCTGCAATGCATTCTAGCATTGGAGATGTCCTAAGATATTGAGATCGTCTTATTAGAGATATTTTCAGAGTGATTGTTTCTCGTACGCTTACTTTCCTCCTAGACAAATGAATGAAGCTGTCTTGTTTTTTTCTAAGTAAAGTTTTCTTCCTGGTTTTAGAATAAATGAATATGCATCTCTATTCAGGTTTGTTTCCTGCCTTGCGTTCGTTCAGGCTCAGGAATGCCCTCAAGGCCTTCTTCTCTCTGGCAGTGGGGATGCCACAGTTAGTAATTCATTCAACCCTTCAGGATTCAGGCCTACTTTCTATTTTCTTTTAGATGAAAACATTATCAAACTGTGAATTGATTTTTTCAGGTTCGATTGTGGAATGTCGAGTCTGGAGCACTTCTAGATACTTGTGAGGTTGCAACTAAGGTATTTCTTCAATTCTTGGTGGCTCAAAGTTGTGTGTATATATATATATTTTCATTGTGGAAGCATTTCGAAAATTATTACTGGACTTGCCAATTCTTCACATATATGAAATAAATTTTATTTATATAAGGTTGTGGATTTGACTTATTTTTTGCTGTTCAACTTGGTTTTTACTTTCTTATTCTGCATCCTCTGTTTCCAAAGGCAGGACTTTTAGAGTCTGACGGCAAAGCAGAGGATCATGACCATGCTGTTACTGATTTATGCACTGTCCTTGACGGTTTGCTTGTTGCGGTGGCCATTCAGAGGCAAGTTTATCACTATAGCATTCTCGCATATTTCTCACTGGGAGAATTTTGTTTTGGTTTTCTGACAAGTTTGATTTGATAACTCTGTAGTTTGCAAGGAATAATATTGTTGAGTTGCAATGTTTCTGCAAAAACTCTTTCTGTTTCCAAGGTATTGCTCTTACACATGCTTGAAATGACCATTATTCACTTGTCTCATTCTGGTAATATTTAGTCAGGGTTTGTTTCTATTTTTAACATGTGAAGTTAGATTTGTTCTCATGTGTTAACTATTGTTCATTTATGATGATGGGAACTCCAGGTAGTTTCAATTGGTGGAGAGGCCTTTGTTCCCACCTGCTTGGCGAGCCCTTCTACAGGGACATTGTGGATGGTTACTGGTGTCTCTACTTTACCTGGTTGCAATTATCCCGCGTTGGCTCGTGTAAGAGTAATTTCTGGTATAGATGTTGAGCAAGAACCAGTTATTGTGGGAGATGATAGCATACCTGGGGGAGAAAAACTGCTAGAAACGTTGCAAGGAACTGCATCCGTTGATGACAATGCTTTTTTAGCAGCAGCTGAAGCTGTCAAAACAGCAATGGGTCACCTGTTGATAAAAAAACAATACCCTTCAGAGAATAGAGAATCTAGGAAGAAATGCAGAAATGATAGAAAACTAAAGGGTTAGCACTTTTCTTTTTCATTTTGTTTTTATTTATATATGAAGCAGTTTAGCACGGTCTCCTTGATCACCATTTTCCATAGAAGATTCCTGACTATCCATTCTATTTATTTTGATAAACTGTGCATCTGATATATTAAAACCAGATTGCCATTAATTTTGTTCAGTTATTTTAACATTGTTCTTAACATATTGTATCTTTTTGTTCATCTCTGTTACATTATCTATAGCACGAGTCCATGAATTCTCAGCTCTTCTACAGAGTACGATAACACGAGGCAAGTTTCGTTCCTCGCAATCATGTGTGCGAGAGCGTGTTTCGTTGAACTTTATTTCTGAGCTGATGCGTTGGTATATCACTTCGACTCTCAATTAGTGGTGAGTTGAAAAAATAGGATACGAATTTAAATATCATATTTTAAGAAATTAATCTAAATTTATATATTTAATTAAAATTTCAAAAATACATTGATGAGTTATTTAAAATTTGGTTTGAATATAAAGTTTCCTTATTAGAGAAAACGAATTAATAAAATAATTCAACAATGTTAACAAACACATTTTTGATAAAAAAACTTATCTTTTAAATGTTTTCTTCCCTTTTATTAGTTGTTAGACAGAATAATCACTAATGCATACGAAGGGTGGCGAATAGGAATTTGAATAACTGAAAAAAAAAATATAAATTTGTCTGTGTTAAGGATTCATTTGATGTTGAAAAAAAATTGTTATAATCTCGAAATCGGTTTACGATTACGAGAAGATGAATAAATAATATAGCCTTTACTCAATATTATTTCTTAGATTTTTCACCATTTGCTTCAATCCTTGAAAATACAAAGAGAATGTACATTTGTTGTGTCAAACCTAGAACAAAGATCTCGCTAGTTTTTCTTAGAATTGTGGAACGGTGTTGAATTCCTCAAAAACAATATGTTGCTTTTTCATATATCTTAAACTGATTACAGATACGAGTAATTCATACCGTGTAAGAAAATATACATATTAAAGGTCTAAACCAACTCTGAAACCTGAAACCGATTATTATGTTTATTGTAATGGACCATCGATATATCTTTTTTTTATTTTTATAATTGATTGAATAATTTTTTTATTTCGTCTGAGTTTCATCTACGAACAGTATACTACATTAAAATAAAACTATATTAAATATACAAGTTTTCATTATTTTGTAACCGATTAGGACATTCATGTAATAATTTAATTATCATGGTTTGCTTGTCTACAAAAATACTCAGGACAATTTAATTAGTTCCATAAATTTTGGAATATATTGCAATAATACCAACTTCAAAATTTTGAAAGTCCTAAGTTGCAATAATCATTTTTAAAATTAAAAAAAAAACATTTTTCAAGACACGTGACATGTTCTAACAATTAATTGAAATGAAATTGGGTAATTGATTTTAATTTCCCTGGTCTAATTTTAATTATTTTTATATTCGAGACAGATTAGATTTTTGTGTACATACATTATTTTGTACTATTTTGTATTGAGTGTATAATGACCTAACATTCTAAAGAAATGCCGAAGATAACTTAGAAACCCAATTATAGAAATCCTTGAACAACACAGGTCTTCTTTTTAACCTTGTCCAGAATAGTGTCTTGTCCTTATCACAGTTTCTTCACCAAAACTTGCGTAGGACTCGTCAGGATCACATTTTCATTCCCATTAATATCTTTCTTTTGTTATTTTTGGGGAAAAATGAGTCGATTCCTCTAGTCAAAAGAGTTTTTGGCTTTGTAAACAAGATTGTTCCATTCAATCGATGACGCGTCTTGGACCCATCTCATCATATCAACGATACATCAACACGTCAGCATCGATTGAGGTGAAAAAATTAATAACAACCGAAATGATTGAATTGATGAGTTCAATAACCATTGGCTCAACCCAGCAACTCCACTCATTTGATCCTCTTAACTCATAATGATACCAACTTGGCGCTGTTATTCCAATCAATATCAGACAAACTAATAGTTTCACCAAAACAAAAAAAATAAACTATAGTTTTACACACAAGCAACTTTATATTTAAAATAATTCGATTCTAATTTTTATCAAATTAATCTTAATTTTGTTGTTGTGTTCAAATAGATTTTAATTTTCATCAATTTTTTTTAATTTGATCATTTTTTGCTAACATCATTTAAATCATTAACAATCACCAGTGACTTTTCCGTATCACTTCGTAGTTTTCTCTAATTTTTTAAATTTTTTTTAAATTTTTTTTAATTTTTTAAATGTCCACCTGTCAACCCAGCAGCGTGTCACCTGTTAAAGTCAATGTTTTTATATTTAATTTGGTTCATATATTTGTTAATTTTGTTCAATTTAGTCCCAACTTTTGTTAACATGAACCAATTTTGTCATTCTCTGAATTGAAACCAAATTTAATTTTTATATTAAATTCACATTTTTTATTAAATGTTTTTATATAATATATTAAAATTCACATCATTATAACTTATATAAAAATTAAATTTGGTCTCACCTTAAGAGGGACAAAATTGGTCAATTTTAAATAAAACTGGGACTAAATTGAATAAAAATAACAAATATAGGAACCAAATTGAATATAAAATATTGACTTTGACACGTGACATGCTGGGTTGACACATGTACATTTAAAAAAAAAAACTCACGAAGTGACACATGACATTCACTGTGTAGGATCATTAATGATTTAAACGGTATTAACAAGAAATGATCAAATTGAATGAAATTGACGAAAATTTGGACCTATTTGAACACAAACACAATTAAAACTTATTTTGATAAAACTTGACGAAAATTAGGAAAAAAATATATTTTAACCTTTTATAAAATAAGTATAAAACAAGTAAAAACTTAAAATTATAGAAAAAAATTAAAAAATTAAAAAGAGACTAAAATTATAATTGGGTAAAAATAAATTAACAAAAATGTTTAATTGATTGAGTCTCAATCATTACCAACCACCAAAGGCCATGGATTAAGTGCACCATGCATTTCTTGTATTATTAACTAGTTTGAGATATAATGAAAAATTGTTTGGTAGATGCTGACGTGGCTTTCTAATCTTTTGTACCAAAGGAAAGTGAGAAACAAAGGAATTGAAGCAGAGAAAGAGTAGCATGACATGTAATGATGCGTGTACGGATACGATTCCTCCTCAGTTTTACGAAATATAACTGCCGTATACATTTGTATAATGTATACGTATATCTATACAGCGGAGAAAATATATTTTTTAAACACAAATATTCACTGTAACATTTTAAATGAATGATTAATAAAATCGTGTTCAATAGACAACATGAAATACGAAATCTCAGAGAGTGACAACATTTATGCATTTCAAGAGTATATTATATGAAGCTATTTGAAGTATTAATTAACATGACCAAGTTTAAGAATGAGAGAATCTCGATCTCAATAACGAATTTAGATAATCTGATTTTAGTATACAGGACAACGTACATCACATTTTAAAAAAAAAGAAAATGAAATTAATAATAATAATAATACGTGTTGTGTTCTTTGGGATAACATCATCCTCATCATCCCTAATGTGTCTAATGCTATATGGTTCTGACAACGTGGTCCTGTGTTTCTTTAAGATTTATCTAGAAAATAGCCGCACACCAAAGATTGAAGTAATTATCGTAGGTTATGTTATGGCAATAACTTCATCCTTATCCAAAAAAACTCAGTCACGTAAATTTCGTGATGATCAACCATGCATATATATATATATATATATATATATATATATATATATATATATATATATATATATATATATGCTAATGTTTTAACAGTGTATAGAAGAATCGCATGAACGTAGTATAACATGTTAAGATCCATCCATGGTGTGATAAGAAGGAAGGTGAAATATTAGGGTTTTGACTGTGGTGATTTGCAGAGTGAGTATATGGGAGTTCCATTTCGAAGTTTTGACGTTGCTTTTGGGACCCCTTCTCCATATTTGGCTGCATTATAATTAACATCAACGTAGGGTGGTGACACTCTACCTAACTCCTTTACCTTATTCCGCCATCACTATGTCTCAACTCTTCTTGTCTTCTAGCTACCCAAAACCTCATAATTCAACCCAACTTACTATTTTCACCCCATTTATAACACTTTCACTTTAAACAACTTCATTTTCTGAATCCTTATAATGTCATATAAACTTTGCTATTCTACACTCACTTCACATTAATACTAAACAATCAATGCTATTTACTTTTACTTAATAACGTTATTAGTATTTCGAATATGTTATTATTGTTTTTAGAAATTTCACATCAACGTATAAGATTGATTTATAGCATAAATTAAAATAATCTTTATCTTATGAATTAATTTAGTGGGATTCAATTAAGCTTGAGTTATATTACTTTAAAATCATATAAGAGTTATATTAAAATCCATTATCAGCTCCAATGAATAACTCTATTAATATACTTCTTCATGCATAACTTTTTTAAGCAATTATGGTTGTGTGTAAGCAACTCTATCCAACATACTTCAATAATTAATTTTACTATCAACCAATATTATTTAACTTCATAACTTTCATAAAGAAAATTTGTCCATGGTTCATATTTTCTTTCCTTATTCGTATTCTAGTAAAATTTAAAAATTTAGTTCTCACCTATTTGATTAATTTACAGTAAGAGTTAATTTCTTTCGTATTGAAAAAAGGTTTACGGAAACTTTAATTCAAAAAGGTGAACTTAATCATTCTAATGATTAATTTTGATATTTTAGAGTTTCTGAGTTAGCTAGTGTTTGATGGAGCCAAGTTCAGAACGAGTCAAGTCAAATTATATTAAAATCAAAACTAATTTTATTAACTTAATCCATATTTTAATTGTTGGATTATTAATTATAGATGTCATGTAGACACAGTAATTTTAACACTGTGAGGTTATAATTGATCAGGATTGTTATATAACTAAATGAAATAAAATCCTGTTTCATCATCACATCCCTTCCATGACACTGATTCAAGTAAAACCAAGTTCGAATCTTTTAAACGATATGTTTTAAATACTGTGAATGAAAAACATAATTAAAAACAAAAATGGGTCAATCCTTAAAAAAGGTTTCTGGTCAATACATTTGTGGATGACTCTTCTATTCTTATTGTTCACTGTACCAACACACAGCACCATGAGAGGTATATATTGCGATCTCTCTCACCCACCTGCAACAGATAACATTTTTTGAATGGAAAAAAATTATTTCCTCCTTCATTCAAAATGAAATAAAAGGGGTAATTCAATTTATTTTTTTACGAACTTTGGTTTCCACAATCGTATTCATTGTGTGACCAAACACCCCATGTTATCCAATAATTCTAAATACATGCCAAATATTTCAGTTTGCAATTTCCACACTCCTCTTTCGCCACGTTTCTTTTATCCACGTGGAGCTTCTGAAAACAGAGAAGTGCAAATGTTGGCGAGCACTTTATGCAATTTATGGTAAATAAATTACAATATTTCGTTTAAAAATTTACAATCATTATATAATTTTTATGTTTAAAGAATAATATTATTATTAGTCATTTTCCTTCGTGTTTTGGCAGATAAAATTGACTTAGGAACTCTGGTAAACAAATTAATTTGATTATGTGAAAATGATGATTTCAAAATTCAGATCTGAAAGCCTTAACGGTTTCGGATAAATCATGTGTTCCAAACACAACCACGTGGACTGGTGCTGATATTTTCCTTCAAAACAAGCCACCAGGAATAATTTGTATTAGAACCAAAATTAGTTGTTAATTTAGGCCAAATTCTAATCCACTAGAAAAATTGGATCGCTATGTCATTTCCATGTTTCCAACTTGATATTTTAAATTACTAGATTCCTTGTAATCAATTACGAGAACTAACTCAACAGAATATTAAGACTGATTTTTAAATTATTTCATTGTTTATAAATTGAAAAATGATTTAATAGTCGAAATTAATTACTGTTTTTTGGCAGAAAATATGTTTTTGTCTTATATAAAGTAGAAAATACACGGCCCAGTAAGGAGAAAGTGGGCCCTGGATAAGATCGAAAAGGACACGGCTCTTTGGTGGGCCCATTTGAGCCAACGGATAATAGAAGTACGTTACGTGGGACAGGTAGGTTTCGTTAGTGGGTCCCATCCACGAGGATAAGCAATATGCATTATGCAGTCTACGTCTCTGTGCCTTGTGTCCCGTTTCATATCTTACATCATTTATTTATTTATTTGTTTAATATAAATGAAAAATATTATAACTTAAATGATTAACTCAGGTTTAACGTTTATTTAAGACGTAAATGGTTAAGTTTAATTTAACTTTGTAACATAAAATTTACATCTATTTTATAAATTTGTCTTATATTCACTCCAACTGATATTATTATATATCTTCGTTATAAATGATAACGGATCAGATCGGATATACAGATATTGTTTATTCATTAATTTCGCCTACAATAAACAAATTCATCTTTCTTTTCTCATTGCTTGTCTAATAATTGTTTAAAATATATATGTGATTTTTTTTAAATTTACGGATATACGTAGATATTTATAAATATTTTTAAAAAATATTTTATAAAGTTTTAAAATAAAAATTTAAATAAAATTACAAAAAAATATAAATTAAATATAAATTAAATTAATTTTAAATTTAATTAAATTTATCTTAATAAAATATAAATTAAATTTTAATTCTAATTTTTTGTCAAAAACGGATACTTATGAGTTCATGTATTATGATATCCACACCATACCTATTTATAAACGGTTATTAAAATACCCGTTACTCACTACCTGCAAGTATAAAATATTTGTGGATGTTAACTATTCATCGTGAATCATATTCAGAGATATTCACAAACACAAATATTTTTATAATCCTTAACTTTGATAATATTTAAAAAAATAAAATTTAAATCTAATTTAATTTTATAAAATTAATTTATAAAATACGATTTATTCTTCTTTATATATTATAAATATTTTTGATCTCTAATCAAATTGAGTCTCCATGGCTTATCTTTTCCTTACTAACCATCCAATTATGGCTATGCCCATTTACCGTTTTGTAATAATATGATTATATTAAAGAAGAAATAAAAGAAGGTTGGTTGACCTAAGTTTTCACTTTAATTTGCGTGTGGTGTTTTATTTTTAACTTATATTAATTGTTGCCTTTTAGTTTATTGTTTGGTAAGAATTGTAAAGAAAGAGTGATGTACTCAATGTTTTAATTATATTTGATGATTATTTTACGTAGTTACGAGATTATTTGTTGTATATTTAAAAGTTTTACTAAGAGAGAGATAACAGAGATCTATGAACTAATGAAAGTAAATTCTAAAATAAAATGATAGGGTTAGCTGGTGTGTCTGTTTCCCTGTTATGAGGCACTGTGCAAAAGAGAGTGTGGACAAAATACCTTCCATCACCCAACACAACATTCAAATCTTCAAAAAGGACAAAAATAAAACTGTTTATTCACACAGTTGGATGGTTGGAGATTAATCACATTAAAACAAAATCAAAACTAAATTAAAACTCAATTTCGAATACCATCTATGGTAGCTCATATATAATATTAAAACTGAATCATAAAAATTAAAAATAATTTTTTTTATCATTCAATTAGGTAATATAAAAATTAATTTCAGAGCCAGTATTATAAGAATATATTCAGTTTTTGTAAACAACAACACACTAAAATTCTTATATCACTTCAACTAGCAAACATATTATGCCACATACTTTTTAAACAACTCATTATAAATATATATATTAAATTTATAGAAGTTTTGTTCTAACAGATGGTTTTTATACGTAATTATTTTTTTCATTCTTCTCGTTAAACATCGTTCTTTGTATAAATAAAGTTGTTGAATTTTACAAGATACGATTACTTTTTGTTAAGCAACATCTTAAGAACTAGAGATATTTTCAAACATTTGTATTCATTTAAAAGTTTCAAGTAAATTTTAAAAGTGACATCATACATTAGAATAACAACAAAAAATATAAATTAATACCTTGTATAATATTCTTATAAAGTAGATGACCTAATAGCTAATATAATAATCTAAGAGCAAAATCTTTTAAATCACGTATGTATATATACATTTAAATTGAATCCATTTAGTGCTTCTTTTTTAGATTATCATAACCCATTAAATAATTTAATGGTATAATGAGTATTTTATCCAAATTATTATTTTGAAAAACAGGGAAGATGAGTTAATACAACAATTGTTTGATCGAAAAGAAATAAAAGAAAAGTAATGACTGATAAACAGATAAATACAATATAAAAATATATGTGAAAATTGTATAACAGATACATTAATTTTTTAATTTAATTTCACCAAAAATTTTAATCAAGTTTCTTAAATTAATTTCTTTCATTCTTTTTCTATTGTTCGTATTCTAACATAATGTTAAACAATGAGTAAAGAGGAAGAGAAAAAGAAAATGTAATGTAAATGTTGATAGAATAGTTGGTATGCAAAAAATTCTGTAATTTATTATTCTTTTTAATTAAATTTTTATTTTAATGAAGACCATTGTTTAAGTTAAAATATTTAATTACTTGCTCTGCATGTGTATCTGATGATTAAAAATATCTTAAAGCCCGTTTTATTCTCTTTCATTAATAAAACAATAATATATAGTAATATGCATTTTTGTGGAAAATATTGTATTTTAATTTCTAATGCTCAATTAATTTGAAATTCATCCTCATAACAATTTAGTGTTTTTTATAAAACAAAATGATTTCAAGACATTTATATGTTTTTAATGTAAAATATATATAATAATAATATTAAACACGTTAGTCAAACATAAAAATGAAAGCATTCTACTTTTGATTCTGAAATCTAATATATATTAATTTCTGTATTTTGTTATAGTATAAGTTCAAAGGCTGATATTTAAATAACACTAAATGATGAAGATGAAATTAAAAATTAACTGCATATAAAAAAATAAATTTAAAGAAGTTTTTGTTCAGTCAAATTAGAAAACAAAATGAGATAATACATACATATGAAGACAAAGATGCATTTCAGCATATATAGTAATAACGTTTGATTTTCATGCACACGACTCCTTTGCTTCTCCTTCGTTTATCTCTGAACTGGCATGTGAATCCAAACACGACTCTCTCTTTCTCTCTCTCTCTCTCTCTTCTCTCTTTTTCTTCTCTTCTTTATTGCTCCAAAACCAAAGCTCTTTATTTAAACTCCCAGACTTTGCAGCATTAAACAGAAAAAGAAATATAGAAAAATCAAAAAGAGTGAGGAATCAGTGATGGGGAGGAAGTGGCAGGAAGTTCATGTGCTTGGTAACGAAAACCAAACAAAGCTCAAGACTTCATTTTTGGGATGATGCTTTTCTCAGACACAGCATCAAATCCAAAACTGTTTGTTTTTCGTGATCTGTTTCAGAACGCCACAGATCAAATGGCAGAGCTGCTGCTGATCACATGCCTTTCACTGCTTTTTCTCATTCAATATCAAAACTGACAAAAAAAGATAACCGAGAGGAGCCAATTCTGTTTTCAGTTTTTCGTGAGTTCAAAAATAACGAGTTCCAAGTACAGAAACATTCCCAGTACGCCAGACAGGGTTCAGTGCTAGAACCAGGAAAAGGACCTTTGCTGGTGTTTTCCTTTTTGAAAGGAAATAGCAATCTGCATCCGTGTGAGTGGTTTGTTATTGCTAGTGCCATCACTCTCTATAACCATTTTGGGTGAGTTTCACTTATCATAAATATTTCACCATCCTTGTAACATTTTGTTATTGCTACTTTTTTCTAATTTTGAGTTGATCTTGGTTCAGGAGTAAATTTTCCTTGTGGGATCATTTTCGTTCCACTTATGCTGCTGAGGAACAGATCAAGAGCAGTGAGCAAGCCAGGTTTGATGGCTGATCATAGCTCTCAGCAATCCCCCACTCAAAACTATGCTAAAACTATTCCCTCTCTATTTGGGTCACCAAAATTCAGAGATTTCACCAACAAGTGTCTCTCTTCAGGAACCGAGGCCTTAAGGAGCCCAACTTCAATTCTTGATGCCAGAGCATTATCCCCTTTTGCCTTTGCAAATCCATTCTCAACTCCTCCAAACAAAACCTCCCCACCAAGCAGAACATCCTGGGACAAGCCTGATTCAAAGGGTCTTGCTCTTGCTCTTGTTGGTGCTTTCAAAGATGACGATAACCCAATTCATGACAGTTCTGAGACCAACAAAGGAAACGTTCTGCTTAGAGTGAAAATCCCATTTGAGTCTCAGACATGTGGTGATGATTTTGGAAGCAAGCCCAAGGATTCAAAAAACTCATCTGGGTCAGAAAGTTTTGCAAAGGATGATTGCGTTTCAACTAGTGTGAGGGCTCTGTCTTGGAGTGAGATGGAGCTTTCTGAGGAATATACATGCGTGATATCCCATGGACCTAACCCAAAAACCACACACATATTCAATAATTGCATTGTGGTGGAGACCTATTATTCTCTCCCCCAAAACCAAAACTCTCATTCTGCTACCTCCGCAAATTTCCTCAGCTTCTGTCACACTTGCAAGAAACATCTTGACCAGACCAAGGACATCTTTATTTATAGGTACACACACTTTTCCCATCCCAACCTTTACAATTTGCGTCACCAATAGTTTTAATCTTACCCATCTTCTGTCACTCCTCAACCACAACACAACAAAACTCGAGAGCCTTTTGATTATGTACTCTATGGTCTTTTTATTCATTCATTGATCTTATTTAGTTTAAGGTACTGAACTGGTTTATTGTTGTGCAGAGGAGAGAAAGCTTTCTGTAGCAGGGAGTGCCGCCACCAAGAAATGGTGCTGGATGGAATAGAAAATTTAGAGTTTGAAAGCAATGGCTTTTCTTGACTTCACCAGTGTGCTTTGCATGCACCGTGGCTCCAAAGTCCTGCATTTTGATGAGGATAATAACCGGAAAAAACGCACAAAGTCAAATCCAAATTTTCCATTCATCATGATTTTATTACAAGACTAGGAATAGTTCTAGTAGTAACAAGTTACTAGTTAGTATTTCATTGTAATCAGTAATGTCCTTTTTTCCTCTTTTTTTTTTTTTACCACCCTTTTTGAAGAAGTCTTTTGAGTTGTTATTTTCTTCTTCTTTTTTGCGTCCTCTCCCTTGCAAATAGAGATAAGAGGGGATGTTGTAGAGTTCATTCCAAGTGATGACTAATTTGATTGCTTCTTCTGGTTTTCGGGTGAAGCAGAACGATGATGTGTGATTGAAAACAGTGCCTTTCTTTTTCTTCTTCCTTTGAGTTTATGATAATGATGGTGCTACCTATTGTTTTAGAAGGGGACCGGTTAATTATTTCTCACAAGATTCCTCTTTCTCTCTCTCTGCATGAACTCTATTATTATCATCCTTAGCCCTTCCTTGAGTTGATAAACAATTCAGCAAACCATTATAATAATACTCTACAAAACTGACAATGACACAAAAAATATACATCGGCTAAAAGTCCTTTTCCTTACCCATTACTTCATTATCCAATTGTTTTAATATTAGGTTACCCTTGGAAACTTTGATACGTATTAAATCCAGAATCCTCAATTTTCAAAGTTTGGAGATAAAAGCCGTTTGTGATGAATTAATTAAATACCCCAAATTCTTATTCCACGTCCCAACAGCTTGGTCCTAATCCATAATAGTGAAGCCAACAGATTATTGTCAGAGAACAGAAAAGGTATGAAATAACTGGAGTGATGATTAAAGGAAGGAGCAGAAGTAAATGGAGTTGAAAAGGCAAAAGATTTATGTGACAAAAAGAAAAAGGCCAAAAGAGATGAGGTAAAGGTGTCCTAATGTCCTATACTATCATAACCTTTAATCACCTTGCTACCTCTTTCTCTCTTCCCCATTCTGCCTTTCAATAACTCATTGAATCATTGCCTTCACACACTTCTAGTAACTCTACATTGGGGGCAATATGAATCACTGGATAAAAGATGCCATGTTGCCATTTTTAACATAAATGATTTCATACCTTATTGTTTTCAACATCTAAACATTTATGGAACACAAATGAAAGTGAAATTGTTGTTTGCAAACATAAATATATATTAACTTAATTAAACATTTATGCAATACATTAATAAATGAATTTTAAGCCTAATTCAGTTTGACAAACCTACTTATAAGATAAGATTTGCACTAACTTATATATAATACACCTCATCTCAACTCTAATATTGTGTTAAGAAGTGAATTTTAAACCTAATTTAATTTACAAAACTAACTTATAAGATGATATTTACATTTAATTATATACTATAAATTGCTTTAATTTTTGTCTGAGATTTCCAACCAAAATACAAGAAAGATTGGTGGTTTTGCTGCATTAAAGTTTCTTTAGCGACGAAAATCAAAGCCATCTAACTTACTTTTTCCTTTTCATTTAAGGCGAAATCAATTACATAAAACATGGGTGCTTACTCTACATCTTTTAACACTTATTATTTTAAAATCACCAATCTAAAACATCAATTTTCTAATTTGGGATTATAGGTTTAAGTGTGATGGAAAACAACAACACAAACAATATACCAAAGAATGCAGCGGATATAATTTTTCCTACCTTGCAAGAATCTATGAGGAGCAACAATCAAAAAGCATCAATAATAAATCACCAAAGGCATAAATAAAGGCACCAAGATTTTTAATGTGGAAAACCCCTCAAATAAGAGTAAAAACCACGAGTCATCCAGACCAAAGAAATAGCTTCACTATGATCAACAAGAGTACAAAAGAGTCTCAGCTCGATCCAACAGTGAACGAATGCGTAAGGCCGAATTTACGGTGACAGCTTTGTGGAAAACGTGAACAAAATTTTTCCCCTACCTCTCCCTCTATATGTATTAGAGCTTTCAGTGTGTTCTGACTCTATTATTCTGCCTTTTTATTTATTTTATAGCCCCTCTCCACTAGGTTAAGTGAGACATAAGCTTCTCAAGTTTTGGGTCTTTTCTCCACATAGGAAGGGAACCCAATACCTAACAAACTGCACGTACCTCAATACACCAATTGATCTCAAATGAGTTAATTTTGGTATTTAAATATTTGTTCTAGGATGCACCAAGAAAAAAAAAAGATTTTCTACTGAGACTTTCATTATTGTTCCTCTATTGTGTCTTCAAACTATATTAATGGACACTGATTTTGATATTTTAAAATATATGACAATTTTTTAAAGTATCAACTTTATTGTATTTCAATGTTCAACATAAACTAATATAAAAAAAACTAGTAAAAAATTTGAATCCAAGAGAAAGTGTTGGAGGAGCAAAGATTAGTATATATGGTTGTATGTAATGGAAGGTCAAGAAATAAGATTTAGATACCTTATATTGTAATTTTGCATTCAATCTTTACTTAATCTTTTGAATCTTTTTGTATGTTTTTGTAATGAATTGCTATTAAGCTTCGGTATATAAGGTTTATGTGATGAAAGGTAGAGAAATAAGATTTAAGATTTAGATACCATATATATAATTTTGCATTCAATCTTTATTTAGTCTTTTGTATTTATTTGTATGTTTTTGTAATTAATTGCTATTAAGTTTATTAGATAACTTCTTAGAAGAGCTTAGTAGTTTTAGGTGCAGGCTAGTCTAGATATATTATAGTTAACTTTTACGTAAGTTTTATGTTTTGGTGAGGGATTTTCTTTGAGTTTTTGTAAAGACGTGTATTTAAATTGTTAATTTGGTATGATGAATCTCCTCAATTTTTATTTTATTATTATCTGTTTGTCTTTTTTATCATTCTCTGTTCTTTTACTCGTTTGGTTGAATTTGTGAAAAACAATTGTTCCTCGTAATCCGTGTATAAAGGCTTCTCTATATGTCTAAACAAGTAAATACACAAAGTTGGATGCATTTTTTTTTTATAAATTGGTAAGTATATATAGGATCCACACAAGGTTTTTAATTTGGTTTTGGTTTCAATTCATCTTTATCATTTGTATTAAATTGTATCGAAAGACTTTAATGCAATTGCTAAAATTTCATAAGCAATTTTTTTATTTTATTTTAAACGTTGGACTTTTATCCCAAAAGTATGATTTGGTTATGATTTTGTGCTATTTTGATTGAGATTGTTTTGTCATATTTTCATGTTTCCTGTAATTTTCATCTAGACGAATGATGCAATTTGGTCTGATCAGTGAAATTGCAAAATCTTGCATATGTACAATGTGTATTTTAGACTTTAATTTTCATCGTATATTTTGGTAGAATTTCTTTTCATATTATATATGTATTGAACTTTATTTAAATTATGATTGCAAAAGCTTACACATATATTATATTTAACTGTTATTGGTTTAGTTTTATGTTACAGGACTATAAAAGAAATATACATTAAATAAAGATATTATTTTTTAATAAAAATAAATTAGAGTTGAATTTTATTTCAAACAACTAAATTACGTGCGGATAACTTGTATGTTACTTGTTTATGAGTGTATTTCGTATGCAATATTATCGGCCGAAGTAATATGTTGGACCAACCTATATTCAACTTATTGACCAACAAATATGTTATAATATTAAATGGTTTCCCACAATTATCACTTTTTTTTTCTCGTATACAACATTATTATTGACAAAAATATTTCCACAAAAATATTTATTTTAATTTTACATCCAGATTTTCTTCTTTGACTCTGTTTATTCACCTAAAATTTAACTCTAGAAATTTGTTCAGCCAGAAAAAAAAATGATTTTTTTTTTTTGGAATTGTCAATTAAAATTCCACAGTGTATAAGCATCGTAGCACCCTTCTAACCATAAACAGATTGTTTTTTATGTTCATTGTCTTATTTTTCTCTGGACCTTCATTGTTGACCTTCATTATCTTATTTTTTATGTTTTTTATGTTCCCCTACATACACAGATTGCTTTAAAAAAGATCAAATTTTTATGCTATTCTCCAATTAGAATTTAAAACTTTTGTATATAATACAATACATGTAATAAAGATTCTATTAAACATAAGGTGAAATGCTGCAAAATTTGGTCGGAGATATAAGTTTATCATGTTTTTTAAATGTTGGACTCATGTACCATGAGAATGACTTAAAAATCAACTCTCTATAAGAAAAACATGCAGGGACATGCAACCCGACCATTTTTTAAACGAATAATGTGTATTTAAATTACTATGTAAAAGAATTATACACGGTATAAAATTTATAAAAATAAAATAAAAAATTATACATAAAACAACCATGTTAGATGACTTCTATATAAAAATAATGATATAAGAAAATGGCAACTATAAATGGTAGGAAGCAGAGACAATATGTAACCAGGAAGTAAAGACAATTTATAAATATTATGATGTTGAAATGCTGATATATATTATATATAGTTATCCAATATTATATTATATATATAATATATATATATATATATATATATATATATATATATATATATATATATATATGAAGCAAATAATTAAAGTTGCGGCTTAGATATAAGAAATGTACAATTAATATATTTGAAAATAAGTCCCTTTCTTATAATTATGAGATATATGTATTATTTTCTTATATAAATGATCACATAATTAGATAACAGTATTCTCGTACTCAATAATATAGTCATTTATTTTTTATGCAGCTAAAAATATAGATTTTTATTGAATTATTGTGTTTTGGCCTAACATATCAGCCTGTCATGATCTAATTAGTGGTAATCTGGCGTAACCATGTTCAGCACATAATGCAGAGACATAAACCAGAATTTATGGTTCCCTACCATAAACTGTCACAAACACACGAGAAAGAAAATGGGAAACACTGTTGTTTTTTGATGAAGTAGTGGTAACTATAGCATAGATATTGTATGTGGAAATGAGCAACAGAGAAGAACAACCTTAAATTGGCGATGGAATGCAGTAGCTGGTGAAGCATTAAATGGAAGAAATTGACATGTAGAAATGGAGGTGCAGGAGCAGGGTGGCCCGTGTGAAAACTGAAGAACACACACACTAGAACAGAGTTGGGACCCAAAGAAGTAAAAAGTGCGCGTGCATTAGATGCTCAATGGATGATAATAAAGAACAAACAAAAGGAACCTAAAGATGGTGACTCCTTTGGCATCTTTCAACATTGCGACAGATGAGAAATAACATCGTTGTGACACCTTTAGGATATATATCTATGCCTACAACAAGATAATCTCCACCTAGCTACCTTCTGCTACAGCAACCCCTTTCATCAAACGCAAGGCAAAATAATTGCTACACAACAAAACTCCTATCACTTTATACTACATGCTCAACATATACAAACCAAACCATCAAATGCCAAATAAAAATATTTATACCACTTAAGTCAATTTTAAATCTAACTCAATCCTAGGTTTATATGGTGATTTTAGTACTTAATTATATATTGTAAACTCGTCTTACTTTTAGTGAATGTGGAATCTCCAATTCACTCCTCATACTGAAACATATAGATATCGATCGAACGTAGAACTAAACATTAATATATGGACACTAGTATTTTGACATCACACTTTTTCTTACTACCATTTGATACTATCTCTTGTTATTATTCACTTTCTCTTTTTTTCTAAATAAGTAAAAATTAACTTTTGTTAAGACTATTTTACCCTTCTAAGAGTTGTTAAGACTATTTTATCCTTCTAAGAATTGTTAAATGGTCGTTAAATGGTGTAAAAGAACATTTTTCCTTAATATATAGATAGTTTGATAACTGTCCAATAATATGTTACATGATAGACCTAACAATAACAAATCTTCCAATAATAGACGATACCATAGGCCTAACAAATAACAAATCTTAGTAAGATAAGTTTTGAATAACTTTTGTATAAAGTAAACTTTAAGCCTAACTTAACCTTATAAAGTTAGTTTATAAATAAAGTTTATTTTCACTTATATAATATAAATTCATCTTATCACTGTACGTGAAACATCGATCGACACTAATTGAAGTAAAAGACAAAAATTGAGGGCCTTTTGAAAGAAAATTGTCATTTGGTATAAAGCTTAATAAACCATATTTTCATTATTTTTTTTACTCCCGTTGAAAAATGATGGTGATAGTAGATCATGGAAGGTTTTGTAAGTTAAAGCCGTAGAAGTCAAATGATGATTGGTGACATATTTGTAAAATGGCGTCAAAACTCAAAAGTTTGGGGTTTGTGGGTCATCTAGGTAGAGGCTATATCCTATATAGGTATAGGTGTTTGAAATAATATGGAGTGGGTCAAGCTTGTAAATTGCTAACTAGTAATCATCATTCATATTTTGGGTATTTGCATGCTATCGCTTTTCATGCTTTTATTGCAACTTCTCTTCAACTTTAAAATATTTTCTTCAAGATTGATTACTTGGGTTTAGAAACACATCTACATATTTTAGTCTATATGGAACTATTTTTCCTTTGACTTAATAGCATTTTCATCTTCAAGTTATGTAATCAAATTATGTGAAGTTGATCACATGACAAATTACGTCAATCTAACGCATGAAAACATAATATCAAAAGTTCAAGATATGAATCATATATTTTATATTCTTACAACAATAATTAACCATCAAGTAATAGATGTTCTCGATATACACATGGCAAAATTAATATAAGCTAAAATAGTTATTCTTCGTGTTTGGATTTGGTCCTTGTTTTTATTTTTTATTCATCTCTCTTGATTTCTTTTGGTTTGATTGTTATTTTTTCAGTTAAATTTAATAATTATAATTGTATTATGATGGCATCATCCCATGTTAATTATATAATACAAAATTCTTAATGGTCATTAAAAGGTTGAGCAAATGAACTAAAATAAATGAATACACGTGGATATTTTGTATTGGGTGAAAGCGCATAACCTAGGGTGGGGGTTTTGTAAAATGTGGGAAGTAATTAGTGCTGTTCTAACCTAAGTAGATACAAGTGTTCTTGCTACATCACATTATTAAAAGCTGTTTAATAAAATAGACTTCATCGTGTTCAACAACTTAATAACATTCATTGCTGCTTTCACTTCTCCAGAGTTATAATAATCACTTTGTTCAGCAATGTGTTGAGAATCAAATGGGTTGAATCAGACCAACCATCAAATTGGGGAGAATATAATGTTTTTAGTTTGATTAGTTTTACTTCACTTTGTTTAACCTGTTGATTCGTTGACTTACACGTGGGAGATAACGAGACATGTCTCACGATTTATTTTTACAAACTTGTATAGCATATGAGAAAATTATTAAAATAAAAATAAAATTCATTATAATTTAAACATTTTTGAATATGTTTTTTATCTCTATACTTAACGTAAATTTGAAATTTGTTTCTATTTTAAACTTGATATTTAAAGTTTAAAAATAATTAAATATAGTTATTTTAATATAATTACATAAATATTTTTACGTGTTAAACACGTTTTAGGATAACATTTAAATTGTTTAACATATTTTACCTCAAATGTTAATTTGAAATACTGTTTAACAAATCTGACAAAATTAATGTTGTTAGATTAAAATGACTATATTCATTCATTTTTAAATTTATGAATCAAAATGTATTAAAATTTGGGACAATAATTAATTCTAATTTCACATAAGTTTAGGAATTAAAAATATATTTAATACTTTAAAAATTACAAATTTTATATTGTTTAAAATATACAAATATAAAAATAATTTAAATCATATATACTTAATAAATATAATTCAACGAACTATGAGTTATTCAATATGTAAAATTTACAAATTTTCTAATTTATTTAATTAAAATAATAATCAACCGGTAAAATTTTAAAAATATACAGTCAATCAAGTATATTTTTAGTGTATATATACGCATAAAATATGTACTGAAAAGAGCACAATAAAGACATTTATTTAAAAAATTATTTATTAAACAACTTTTGTTTTTTAAATATTTGTGGAAAAAAAATAGTGTGATAGATTCATTAAGAGCTTTTATAGTTATTACTACGAAAATTTTATTTGTATTAAGAAAAACAATATACTTTCAAAAAATTACCAAAATGAATTCTATTTGGAGGACAATTTATTGTGCTTCCAAGTACCATTTTTTTAGAGAAATATTACTGAAATGAAGTGTACTTGTCATTACAAGTTTAGAAGGACAATCTTTTAAAATATTGAAGGGAAGTTGTAATTTTTTATTTATTAAATATACAATGCATCTGTAATTGCTTGTTTGTCATTAACATAAATAATTTTTAAAATTAAAATATTTTTAAAGTTTAAGTACAAACTACTACAAAAATAATAAGGAATATGTTAAATAAAGTAAAATAAAATTATTTGTTCAACATAGAGATCTTTTGAGAACTGATTTTTATACACAAATTCAAATTCTGTTTTAACATAGCATGTGACGAAAACTAAAATAAAAAATATATTCATGTATCAAGAAATATTCCAGATATTTTGACTGCTTTTTTATTTATAATTAGTTTTTAATAAATTAATTTTTAAATAAATTTTATTTTCATGGATTTATTATAGTGTGTCTTTGAAAACAATTTAAGAACTACTATTAAGAACATTTTAAGTTCTTATATTTATTAGGTAAGACATTAACATATAATTAAGAAGAATTAAGTCTAACTTTTATATTTCTATTTCATTTCATAATTCTTTCTCCTTGCTTACATTCTTTTTTTATATCTAATTAAGATATTTTCTAATAGATTAAAAAAATTACATAGTTATATCAAAATTATACTAATTCATTTTTCTATAACAGTAAACTTAGTAGCATGTAATTAATAAGAAAGTATATCATCATATGATCGATCTTGTTTATTTTTTTATGATATTTAAATATTTTATCAGTGTGATTTATATATTATATTATTAAATAATTGGGTGGTAAATATTAAAATATCCTACAAAGATAATTTTTGTTCACACAAATCATCTTTGTTGTAAATTTTTTTGTTTTATTATTATAAAACATTTACATTGTTTTGTAATGAGAAATAAGTTATACATACTTATTCTTTACCAACTAATGAAATACTTAGGTTTAGGTAAAGAAAAGAGTGTCATGGTAGGTGTATAATGTTGATGTTTCATCCACTTAAGAGGGTTAAAAATAAAAAATGAATAATGTAGAAACTATAATTAATGCTCTTCAATTACAACTTAATTTATTATTTAATAAATGTATGAAAACTTAAACTGGAAGATAACTTTTAATAATGATCAAAATGTGTCCAAATACATACATTAAAAAATTGCTAAATTAACAATAAAAATAAGTTTCATTTTTAACTCATAAAAATTCAAGTACCAGATTAGAAAAATATTATATATTTAATATTTAAAAAAAATAATTATTCATCACCTATTAATACTACTATTATTATTATATATAATTACTCCCATAAATCTATTGACTCGTATAAGGATAAACTCATTGGACTAAGAGTTGATATGAAATGAGTCCTCAAACCAAATAATAAACCATACTACATTCTACAAAACAATTGTTATTTGCAACTTATTTTGTTATTTATACATTCTCCAGTTTTTTTTTTTTGTTGAGTTTTTCATGTTAAAATATACTTTACAAAAACTTATATTTGAAGCCTTGTATTAATATCCAACAAAAGGTTCCAAATATTAATCCTGCGAATGTAATTTTATCACTTTAAAAAGTGCATTCCAGATACAATTGTAGATGGTTTCTGTTTAGTATTGTAACTACAATTGTACTAATCAATTAACCATACCTTTTACAACTAGGCTTTCAGTCTCCCATATTTTATTCCACATTTTTGTTAATTTACGTGATATCCTACTTTTAGAAATTTTATAAATTGCGATTAGTATGATGATCATAATTATTAGATGAAATCATAATATTGGTTAAAAGTTAATTGAATTTTGTTTCAAAGATTTCAGTAAAAGATTCTTCTAACACGAAGATTGTCTTGTGAAACAAAAGTCTGAAATTACACAACTGTGTCATAAAATTAATTTTAATTAAATTAATCCTGTATGAGAAAGTTAGAATAAATTGTGACATTGTTGATTAAAATAATATTATTTTAATTCAATATCAAATGTGATGGGGTGAAAATCTGAAATTATGTTTGATTTTGAAAAAAATAATAATGACTATTTTTTTTTTACCTATTTTTACTATTTTTTTATCTTTTCATATCTTTTATCAAATTACACAACTTTTAAGATTATCTTTTTATCTCTCGCTATTTATATCCTTCCAAAGAATTAAATATTTAATTTTCCTTCCTATTCATTATCTTTTCTCAAATTATTTCTTCCCTGTTTAAATTTTTTATTTCTTTTTTTCCTAAAACGAACACACAAAAAGGAAAAATACCACCAATTTTAATATGTGCATGAATTTAAACATGATAACCTGAATATATATGTCTTTAGTATTCTTCCTTTTCTTTTGTCCTGCATGAACTCAAACACAATGAAGATCCAATGTTCATCGTCGGCCAAGACAATAACGGAAGAGACGACAATAACGGAAGAGATACATTGTTTATATTTGAAAGTCATTTAACTTCTGAAAAAGTAAACAAAAATAAATCCCATGGGAACTCCGGGAAGATATTTTTACTGACCAAACCAACAAATATAATTCCTTACACTTCTTCTCAAACACAAGAATTGATTTTAACACTTTACCCCATTTTCTTCCTTTCTTTTTCAAGCCAAACATAGGGTAATGCAAAACAAGACTTCTAATTCTTTACATGTTTCTAATTTTTTTATTTATAGCAACGGAAGTAACAGTTTTAATTTTTAAATTGCTATTGTCATCCTTTGGTAAAGTATTTCTTATACAGGGCCTCCGGTGAGCCATCTTTGTATAAGAAAGATATTGGGGAAGAAGGAGAGCATGCAGAGCATGGAACCTAACAAGGGAATTGCCACAAATGATAGTGTATCAGCATATAATGAGGTGGTTCACCTTAGACTGCTCTTTTTTTATTAAACATTGTTAACATATCCAAATTGTAATGTATCTTGAATTTTAATAATTTCTCACATCCTTGTATCCATCACACCACATCGTACCCAATCCATGTCTCGTTAAGAAAACAGTATATAAATTACTGAACAGAAACATATAACTTCAAACCTACTCCAGATAAACCATAGTACATGTAACATAGCTAATAGTAAACTAATTTATTTCAGCAGATCACATGTTGTTCCACAAGTTACACAAACTCAGAAAGACACATAAGTTACGAACCACGAAGGGATTCTAAGAAAAATCTTGCAAACTAACACTAGCGACCTAGAAGATCATGACCACATCTTTTGAACAAAACAGCCTCGGCACAGTTTCGCCTGCCTGATTCACATGGAAGCAACTTTTAGTAACTGGATTTATGGTCCAAAATAAGAAAACAGAAGAATGAACATCAAGCAATACATTACCTAAAATTCTGGCGTAGTACGGTCAACACTCTCCATCAAGGATATGCCTGGTGAGACTATGGAAAGAAGCATTAACCAAAGACTATGATGGAAAACATTAGGGGTTTGATAACAGGTTGAGTGACACAGACCAACCCTAAAAGACTATAGCAAACAGTAGCTTAAGATTATATAACCGAAGCCCTTCCAACTTTTCTTTGCAAAAAACGGAAAAGATGAAGGGACAAATTATGCCCTCTCAGAGGGTCACTAGGAAATGGAAACTTTACATACAGAGAGAAACAAGAGAGAGCTAAAGAGAGAAGGACCAGTAAGTAAAGTAGTAACTACAAACTAGTAAAATGTGGATCGTCCTACAAGACCAGAATATAAGGATAGAAAGACTATTATAATAGAAGAAAATTTAAAGGGGGGAAGAGGACTAAGAGGGTTAAGCTCTATAGGCTATTGCAAGTGAAAGGATTCCACAATCTACATTATGTACTAAAACAGGAGACCTATATTCTTTATCAGATTATGCGAAGGTAAAAACTACTCTTTCTGTTAGGAGTTTATACTATGAACTACACCACACCATGAACTCTGTATTCCTCTTGAATATATTAAACTAATATCTTTCTTCATTACCACCCATTTCTATTCCATGCCACTCCAACCCTTTACCACGTCATTCAGCTTCTCACAATCATTTCTCTGGCAGCTCCCATCAATGTCACAAAACAAACCCTGCTAACGTTTCCAATCATGAACCCACCACAGCCATCATCATTCACCACAGTCAAAGGCACACCACCACTGTACTGAAAGCTACACAAACTAAAACTACAATCTTTTATTTGGTCACTTTATACACACCTAATCTTACACTAACCCAACTTCATTAACCAAAAGCACTTAATATGTACAGGAGTCTGCTCCTCCTCCAGCCTCATTCATCATCCAAGCTAAGATTGAGGATGCGACGCAACACCTTCGTCGGCGAATCAAAGAGGTCTCTGGCACATGGAGAATGTTCCCCACGAGGGGAGGAAGGGGCAGAACAAGCATGTAACTGCAATTCAATTTCAGGACAAGAACCAGGGAGATCGAGGGACACACTCCTCTTCGGCCTTACAGAAAATTTCGGAATAGGCAAGGAACTGGGTGGTGGAGAATTCGAATATGTAGGCCCAGCCCAAAGCTCAGAGAGCAAAATGCCCCCATCAGAGACATGCTCGCCGAAACTTTTCCCCTTTCTGTGATCGATGGGAACTGGGGCGCTATTGGGAGTGATTCTTGAACGGGTTTTGTTAGTGTTTGAAGGAGTTATCGGCGTTTTGGGGAGTTTAGTTAACGGTGAAGACTGAGAATTGAGTGGGGTTGGTAGAATACCACACCCCGTTTGGAAAGTTCTGCAATTTATGCCCCTAAAGTCTCTCGAAGGTGAAGAGGAACCAAACTCAGCGTGGCCTTGGGGTTCCGACCGGGGGTAGCATTGGTTCCTGTGATGCGCCATAACAACAAGTGTCTCCATTTGTAACATCAACGATTCCGACGATGTATTCTTTTTTTGGTGTGTTTCCCACACTAGATCTCACTCTCACAATACAACCCAGTACGAGGTTTCAGAAAATAGCGAGTCCGAAAACCAAAACGATGTCGTCACACGGTTGCAACGGATCGGATCAGCGGGATCTTCCCAGAAACCAATTGAAAGAAAAATGTTTTTCAGATTCTGCAAAGCTGGAAATAAACGGACAAAAAAAGAGAGAAGAAATCGTCAACGCATGACCATGAAAATGAAAATAGAAAATTATAAAAAAAATAAAACGAAAAACGAAAAGCTAAAGAGGATCCATCCGAAGAGATAAAGGAACATGCAGAGTTGGTTATTAATATTAAATGTTTTTGTTCACGAACAAGTTGAAGGAGATTACCGATTAATGGAGGATAAAGATTGTTGTTGGTGTTGTTTTGTTGGAAGGTCTGACAGTGGTTTGAGAAAAATAAAAATAAAATGATTATAAAGGAAAAGATGAAGAAGGTGAAGAAGTTAGAAGGGGATCTGGGAGAGGAAGAGGAAGAGTGTGAGAGTGGTATATATTGTACAGTGATGATGGGTAACCGTGCCTGCTTTTCACAGTATTTAAATGTCACAATTACTTTTCATTTTCTCACTCAGTAACGGACCGATAATGCTCTGTTACCATTTTGCCCTTCTGTGGATTTGGTTTGGTCAGTAACGTTCATGTAAGAAACTTAGACTCGGATAAGAGCCTCTAGACATCCCCATTGTTGCCATTTTCTTCGCAGTAGGAAACTCACATTTATTCTTTCATTTAAGGGATGTTTTATCCAATGTTTTAATTCTGAAAAAAATATAATTAATTATCAACTAAATGTTTTTAATGTTATTCATTCATGGCCGGTGTAGAAGAAAGTTTTTCATTTTTGCAATGTGTATTTTTTAAGCATCATTAATAATTTTTATAAGTTTCTTTAATTTATATTAAGACACTCCTTCAATTGAATCTCTACATTTATTATATTTTTGTTGTTTTTCTTTATATATCTATTAATTCATATTCAATTTTTTTTTCTGTTTTAACTAAACTAATACTATGAATGATCATGTAAGTTACAAGAATTAATTAAATTCTAGAAGACTTTTGTGATAAAATTGTCTTCTCATAAGTTATGAATATTTCTATTAAGTTTAATAGTTTTTTGTTGTTAATTTTTTTTAGAAATTATTTAATGTAGACTCTATCATCTTAATGTAATTTTCATTTTTTTTTTTATTAAAAACAACCAATTTTGTCTATTCAGTTAAATTAATGCTTACACATAATAGAGAATGAATACATCATTATGTATGTGACAGGTGACATTATAAATATTTAAGATGATCCTCGATTGTCATTTACACTACAATGTTACATGTCTTCCACAATATCAATTTGTAATCCTTTCAAGAGTGTGGGTATCAACACCAATAGAAGGACATTATTAATTAATTTTAAAAAAAAAACCTACATAAAAATTGAGAGATCATATTAAATAAATTAAAAAAAATAAAAAACTATTAAATTTTTTATTACTAAATTTTCGTGTTATTAATATTCTATGCGAAAATTTTCATTTCTTTCAAAATAAAAATAATATGAATTACTAGATTCATATGATTTTAAATTAAAAAATTTAGTATTCTTTTAAATAATTATATTATTTCTTTCATTTTACTTTATTTTAAATATTAAATGTTTAACATTTTAATTTTCATGACTAAATTTATATTTTTATTCAAATAAAATTTGAATATCGAAAAAGTATTATGACTAAGTAAAATAATAATAATATAATAAAAAATAATAAAAAGAAGAAAAAAAAATAAAAAGATGAAAATAGTATATATATATATATATATATATATATATATATATATATATATATGAAAAAAATAGATAAGATAAGAAAGTATAGGACTTTTTCTTTATTTAATATATCATATATGTATTCATAACTCTATAAAAAAAATATATAAAGTATTGTAAATTAGTGAATAGGAAAAAAATGATGAGAGTTAAGATAGGAAAGAAAAAATTTATAATTTTCTAGAAATATTTATCCCAAACTTTTTTGTGTTACTTCATTCAAGATAAAAAAAAAGGAGGTTTAAACCATTTTTATATTAATTTTAGATTTAATTATTTATCTGGATTTAATTTTAGTTGGAAAATTTTAAGTTGGTCTTTATTTTTGTTTTTGTATTAAATAAGTTTTAATTTTTTAAAAGTTGATTTAACTAGATATTTTTGCTTAATATTGTACCACTGACATTAAAGACATGTTAAATGTTAATTTGTAGTTTTTTTAATTTTAGTATATTTTTAAACTTAAAAAAATATTTTTTTTATTTTTTTGTCCATTTATAAAGTTCGGGATTTGTCATGTGACACTTTTATTTTCATCTACCAATAACAATGCTATATTCGTATTCAATTCAGATTATATGAATATTTTTTTATTCCATTGAATTCCAATTTTTTTAAATAGGACATTATTATTCCTCTCTAAATAGGATGACATGACATTCCTTTGATGGACAATGTGGCTCAAGTATGATATTGATTCTTCCCTAAAGGAACACTTTGCAACTTTAACAAGAAATTGTTGGTCCCGAAGAAATTCTAGGATTATACCTAGTGATGAACATGCTCTATCATGGAGTTGGAGCTGTTAACTATGAAATGATAATACTTTTCTAGATTATTTAACTCGACAACTCATGTTAACTATGAAAACAAATTCAACTCTGTTTATTAAAATTTAATTAGGTTAAAGTGAAAATTTGATTAAATCAAACGTCACACTCCTAGTAAAAAATATACTATCGTATTTCTAGTGATTTTTTTTTTCACAATTATTTTTTTTTTGGTTGCGCGTATATTATTGTTTAGTTATTTAATAATAATTATAATTTTCTTTTCTCTATTTAGATGTGATGTATATCTTATTCAATCCATAGTGTTATTGAATTTCATCAATACTCCGAGTTCTTTCAGAAAAGAAAATAGATTGTTGACTATTTGCAAAAGGATATGCGTGTTTGAATAAGGTTACTATGGAGGTCACATTTTAAACCACTATAATCTACAGAGTGATGAAGTAATGTGCCAATTTAATGATAACAATCAAGGCAACAACTTCCAAGTGGGCATTTCTTCTTGCACCTCATAATTTCAATTTGCACTCTCATAAATTTTAATAGTTTAAATTTGTCCTCGTGTAATTAAATCCTTTACGGTGATATTGTGATCGTGTTGGTGTTATAGTGATAGTACACATTTATGAAGGATGTAGTGTTCTTGGAGGTGGTCCTCGATGCATGGGAGATTTTGATGAGGGTCAAGTTAGGATTTTCAGTTTTAATTTTGAATTGTGCAATTCGAAGACTTTCTAAATTATACAATCAACAATATTAATAATTTTTTATTTTAATTTTAAAAACACAATCTAAAATATAATAATAAATTATTTTATTAAAAAGATTATGTAATCTAAAACGTAATATTAAGTCCAAAAATATGTTTTAAATTGCGTAATTTAAATATATACAAATTTTAAATTGCATGTAATCTAAACATTTCTTAGAATAACCCATCTGGAGTAAACATATACAAAACATGAACAAAAATTAGTTGTCAAAACTCTCAACGGGATAATGAGTGTCGACTTTTAGCAACAGAAAAGGGTCCAATAATAGTACACGACCGCTGTAAGAAGAAGAAGAATATAAAATGGAGTAGACAGGAGAATTTATATTTAAAATATATATTTCGATAAGGGTAAAAGGGTATTTCGCTACCCAAGGGGGGTGCAAAATGAATTCACCGGGTATAGAAAGCAATGGACCTTCTAGGTTAAGATAATGGACCAAATTTATTCCAATACTGCTGCTTCCTCACCCAATCAAATTTAGAATTTCTTTCTACACCCCATTAATATGTAAATTTCTAAAGTTTACTTTTCAGAATATACTAGACCAATTTCAGAAATAGTTTTCCCAAAATCGTTCATCAATTCCGGAAATATTATTTCGGAAAAACTACCCACCCGATTCAGGATCAAAATTCCTGATGTCGATATTTCTGTGATCGGATGGAGGAAAAAAATTGAACACCTTTCGTGGTCCGAAATATGCATTGTCAAGAGAGTTACATTGTTATTAGCAAAGATGAAACTATGTCAAATTATTATTATTTATGGAAACTATTTTTTGTGGGGAATGGGATTAAGAAAGTTTGATTCTAGTCATCAAATCTTCTTTGAGTCCTGGCATATTAATTAGGATATAATTATAATGTTTGAATATTTGTCTAAAACAAATGCAATTTTATTTTCATAAGCTCTCGGGGTTGCTTGTTGTTTCTATTGTGCTAAAGTCTTCACATAATAAAAATGTCATGGATGAATCATATTTATTTTTGGTCTATTATCCACTCGTATGTGATCCTTTAGAAAACATATTGCACAATAAAAGACAAAATTAGGGGAAAAAAAGAGATTAAGGAGACAAATTAAACCTCATAATAAAAAGACAAAAAGTTACCCCATACCTATTACTTAAATTTGTTCACCCAAATTAACCCATTTTGAGTTAGTTTAATCACAAGTTGCGACTCTCTAACTACTCTAATTTGCTAATGATTTTGGCTATATAAGAAAGATAATAGAAATTATATATATATATATATATATATATATATATATATATATATATATATATATATATATATATTAAATAACATGCACGTATAGTATAAATATTTTTCAATCATAAAAAAAATATAAACATTTTTTTTGCTATTTCAATTGTTAAATAAATAAAGTCCACCAATAATTTATTCAGTCATTAATCTGCGACATATCCATAATCATGTCATCATATATTTTTATTAAACCTTTTGAAATAGCTTCTTCTCAATATTCTTGCACAATGTACTAAGTTGCATTTTTAAAACATATACTCTCTAAGTTTAAGATGTTTGGAAGTAGTTATTCCAAATGCACTTGAGCAATATATCTATTCATTATTGCCCCAAAGGATTTAGAAATCCAAATCCATCCCCAGGTCAAAAAAATAGCGCATGAGGAATTAAATGTTTCACACATTAATTAGATATTATTCGCACTTAATTTCTCCAGCATTAGGAATTAAATTATGTACGGTGATTTAATGAACATACTCTATTACACATAAGCTATCGTACATATTCTATTGCCTCTAATTGATTGTTTTAACCAAAAAATAACTTTAAGACTTATAATTACATTTAATCAATTATTTTTTCAAATATAGGTAAAATATATATCTATGTACAAAGTGTGTCCGAGATAATTGGTTTTCCTTCATAGTAATTAATTATTTGTGTTTTCATGACATAAATATGTCTTAAAATGCTCAAAATAATAGATCATCCTCACAGTGTAATCAATCAATTTATTTTTCATGTTCTTCATCATAATTTTTTAAACACATTTTTGTTAGTTCCAAAAAAGCTCATAATATACATTTTATCATAAACTCTACAACACAAATCTTATCTTCAAAACAATTAGAAAAGACAATTTGTCATAGATATAGCCTATAGGAAAACATTTGTAGCATAACAATGGTAAGCTTCCAAAAATTATAAACATACGACATTTACGTACATGCTTTAAAGTCTTCAAGAGAGTGACACCAAAGATCCAAAAACACTAGTATTACAACCAAATTGTGGTGCTAATATGTTGATGAAAACAAACCAACCCTGAAGGAAGAAAAAAAATACTTCCCTAATGCTTGGGTTAAACTGGGTTAGTAAGTAGACAAAGATTTAAAAACTAGTGCCTAAACTTTATCTCTTTTGAGGAATGGTTTCAGGATTGCAACAAGTGGGTGAGATGTGTGATTCATCTCCCTAAAGCCCACATTGCTTTTATAAAAGACGAGAGAGATTGAAAGATAAAATAGTGAATTAAAGTGTGTGTAAAAATTTGTTGTACGTTAAATACTACTCATACATGAACTTTTTCCGATGTTTAATTACCCCTCAAAAAGGAAGTTTTAACTGCATGCTACAAAGTACAAATAAATGGTATTAGATGTATATTGGCAGAAAAATGAAGCAAAAATATTCTGTCTATATATGAACCATAAACTACTCATGTCCCCCACCACGTGCTTGCTGTGAAGCCTAAATAAAGGTATAGGACCATCCTAGTTTCTTCTACCAGATAATATTTCCTCCATTCAATTCCTAACGCGCGTACTACCGAACCATCTCTGAAGGCAAAAATAGTTGGAGTGTAAGAGAAATTTCTATTCAAACTTTACAAGTTATGCTATATATATATATATGTTCGGAGATATATTATTAACCTCCATGCATAGTTATTTGTTTTGCGGATATAGATATAACATTCAGATTCCATTTAAGCTCGACGATTTTAAAAGATGTTTTTAAAAAGAAAAGCATAGAACCAATTCCCTTTTAAGTTTTTTCATTTAACTTTGAATGAAAATTCTAAGAATCTATTTCTGAATCGTTTTTAGGAATACAGACATGCAGGAGCAGGGTTTTACAGTAAAAAGAAAATGGTGGCTGTGCATGTGCCCTATCAGCATTTCGTTGGTCTCTCTGCCTTACACATGTTTTTGCACGAGAGTATAGTATAAATTTTAATTGATTAATAAGCATATATGCATATGGTCCAAAAGAATGAAATATAGGTGTTAGAAGTTAGCCTTTGGCAATTTTCTTCTTCTCCCAGTGTGGTTAAACAAAAGGAGTGTTTCGCTGTTTCCAGTGTAGTGAACACAGTGGTACGTACATTAATAATGGAACATCGAAGTAGGGGTCACATTTTCGTGTTGCCGAAATTGCAGGAAAATGCGCTTTCGCCAAGACAAGCCAAACCATGATGAGCATAGGAACATGGATTTACTCGTTTTCAACGCAAAAAACACACAGGACCATACAATGTCTTACGTATCTGTCTACTACATCAACTCGCCAAACAAGATCAAGCCATCGTAACCACAGGAACATCGACAAAATAATAACTATTGCTATAGATTTTTTTTTTTTAATTTTAAAAATGAACAAAAGTTAAGAATCTGTTCATGGTTTTTGGGCCAAGTATATATCACCATATCCCAACAAATTTTATGCCTGTGTTATTAGGATGAAAATAAATATCGAACCAATAGATACTCCAAATTATCATTTATGATGAATTACTCATCTCGGAACATGGTTGGATTTAGTGAAATGAATTTATCTGCTTCAATATAATTAATCAATATTCCGATTCTTGTTCACCTTTAAAATCTAACAAACAAAATTCAAATGATAGATGATATCTATACTAATAACAAAGGAAAATGTTTTTTGTGCCGACAATTTCTTTTACTATTTTTTATCTTTTTATTGACTTAAAAAACTATCTTAGAATCACTTACAAATTAATTACTGTATTAGTCTATTTCAACTTAAATAATAACGGTATTTAATTTGCATTCTATACAAAGAGACAAAGAAAAATAGAGAATTCTCGCTGTTTATTTTCTATTAACCTTGCGAGAGAATTCATTATAGCATCTCTTACTTGACTAGAAACATATTAGACGTGTGCGCAAATAAATAATGTACTTGAAAACTTAGATGGAGTCTTATATATAGAATGGAGTATTTTATAATTATAGAGTAAAAAACTTTAAGTGTTAAATTTATTGAACTAATATTAAATTTCTAAATGATGGTTTTCTAATTTGTGTTGGTTAAATTATTAGATTTAATTCTGATAGAGTTAATACTGCTATTAAAACAGCACTTCTTGTTCTATTAGCTTTAAAAGTTAAAATTATTTTATTTTACGAAAAACCAAATAAAAATTTAGAATTGAATGTGAGTGTATACTATAATTGTTAGTCACATAAATATGAGTACCAATTAGAGTTTTTATTTTACCCTAGTTCACGCATGCTCACTAGAAAACCGCATGGACAGATTAAGAAAATTTGCATCTCTGTTTTTGAAGAGTTGTATAAAAGTGCAATTGATTACACACAGCGACATATCCTCCAAAAGAACAAAACATAAGTGTTAGAAGTTAGCTCTTTGGCCTTTCTCTTTGCGATTCAGCAATGTGTCCCTCAGTGGCTTATTTAGTTTCACGTCCAGCTATGCCACACTCCTACACGGTAATTTAATTAATTAATTAATTAATTAATTAATAATGCAGCAGCATTAACAGGATAGGGGATTAAATCCAGGCTGGTTTCAACTAGGAACAAGATACTTGGAATGGAAAAATACTTTATGCAGAAATATATATATATATATATATATATATATATATATATATATATATATATATAATATGTATAACAATTCGAACTAAAAAGCAAGCTTTCGTGTAAGAGATGAGAACTTTTATTTTTATCAGCAAAGAATAAATTTTAATTAAAAAGTATTCTTAACCCTTATCAAAAAGTAGCCTATACAAAATGAGAACTTGAAATAATAACAAATGGAATGACAAATGATAGGGAGGAAATGATTTGAGTTAGAATTACTTAGGGTATTGTACTATTTAGAAAATATAATATGAAAGGTCATTGATGAGATGCATATGAGATCAATGGAACACATTACTATTTAGAAATGGTAAAAGGGATGATAAGGAAATATTTAGGATGACACACTTAAAAGCATAGACAAATTAGAAATAAAACATCAAAAGCAAACTTTTCATCATTTGACTAATGTATGTACAAAATCATGCACTCAATCTATCACTAGTATTAGTATTGGTAATGGATTTGGCATTGATTATTTTCGGGATTCTACTTCGATTTTACATCTGAAAACATATCAAGGCAAGGTAAAAAAAGAAGACTTTAGACTTCGATTTTTAATTGAAGCATATCCTTCAAATATAGACTTCAATTATTTAAAGGCAGGAATGATAGTGTGCTTCGAACAATGAAATGCACATTGAGCAAAGCTTGAACAATAGAAGAAGGTGTAAACAATGGACAAAGGTGCAACGAAGACCAAAATGCATCACTGTGTATCTCATCATTGCGAACAAACATTAAACAAACTAAAGCAAATGTGAGAAGGAGAAAAACAAACCTCCAAACAACAAAAGATGGTTCGTGGCAATAAAAAATAGAGATGTAGAGGAAAGAAGAACAAGATGCTTCGTGAGGAAGATGAGAATAATCGATGTTTCACAATGGAGAATAGTTTCACATCGAGAGGAAACCAATAATGAAAAAAAAAGAGTGTGGATTTTCGCAACTATAATAAAAACTACAATAACAAAATATTGTGATACAGAAGTAATTTTTCTAAAAATTTAATGCTAGACCAATGAATAGACTTCTGTTCTTCGTAGAACCAAGACCTATAGTGGTACAAATAATTTAAAAAATATTATTGCGTTTTTAAAGATTTCATTTTTTTTTTCTAAATCAAAATCTATTAGACGAAGTTAAATCATCTTTTTAAACTAATATATAATATATAATGAAATAGTACATAAGCACGAGGAAACATAACCTAACAATCTTTAGTCATAAACGTAAAACAAAAGCATGAGTGTGTTAACAGGATGCTTATATGTTGGGTCAGATAATGTTTAGGTAGACCAACTTATAAGTTGAAGATAAGATGATTAGAAGCTTATGGCAACAATAGTTGGATAACCTATGGTTCGTAGGAGACATTATTGGATTGTTTGGATTAGACAATTCGTAGAATAGGTGAACTAAAGATAAAACACGTATTTTACATTTTTTTTATATATGACTTGAAACAATTCAAATACTTCATTCATTCATTTATATATATATATATATATATATATATATATATATATATATATATATATATATATATATATATATATATATATATATTTATTTATTCATTATTGTTTATAAAAATAATCGAAGTAAAAGTGTCTTAGCCATAATGAAATTACATTAAGGCTTCAAGACAAACCGATAGATGTTATTCATAAGAGCAAGGACAAGAAAAATTATAACGATCTTATGAACACATCGACCACTGGTTTTTTTCAACCAAGAACAAATTTTATGCGAATGAATACTTATATTAATATTTTGAGTATATATATAACTTGTATGCAACCTTCTCAGTTCTCTGTCTCGAAGAGGAAATGGAAGTGCATGGTTGGAAAGTAGAGTAGTCTCGTAGGACACGTCTTCATTGTGATAACTCGGATGAATAGTGAAAAATAATACATCGTTTTCCAAAGCCATTTTTTTTTAAATGAAATGGACCAACCACGAGTAATGCCAGTTCAACGTAAATTTTGTCTTGTACCATTTGGAACCTTCTAATTTTATTTTATGGATTTTCACTTTCATGTGTTATATTATGCATAGTTAATATAAGAAAAGAATTACAGTGCCACTTGAAGACTCATAACAATATGCTTTGTGCTTTGCTTTTGTTTGATACCTTTTATAACCATTCCCCATGTGCAATTTGCTTTTATCACAAACAACATATTCTCAAAATCGGATCAGTTTGACTATACTAGCCATCTATGCGTTGTCCCAGCAGTAAATATAGTTTTCATTATCCATAGCCTAATTCATAGTTTTTTGAACACTTTTGCTACAATTTATTATTAAAAACTATTCAAGGACTTTGTGTTAATCTATATAACAAGAGGAAAGAGACAAATATAATAAAAAACATAAAAATTATCGGTTAATACATATACATATCGTGTACCATGTATATATTACAATTAATTCATTACGAAAAATCAACGTATCAGAAAAATATAAACTAGTATCTTATTAGCAAAAATTAATTCTTTTTATAACTCTAACCTAAAAGATTAACAAACTAGATCACAATTTAAATATCAGCGAAACAAAAAGGTTATTCAATTAAAACAAAAATTAATAATAATAGAGTAAATAAGATAAATTTTGTATGTTACTTGCTAAAAGAAAGATTTATGACATTAAACATTTAATATATGTGAATGATTTTAATGACAAACTAAACAATTAGAAGAAATACAAAAGTAAAATATATATATATATATATATATATATATATATATATATATATATAATGTTATTTAATTAATTGTGAATATTTTAATAATTTAAGCAGAAACAAGGATTATGACGAGTATGGGGATGGGGATAGAGATAGGGCGGATATGTAAATCCACGTACCCATTCCCATACCCAATTAGAAAGTCGGGAATTCTTCATACCCATACTTATTCAATGCGAGAATTCCTATCAAAATGGGAACGAATTCGGGTAATACCCACTGTGCGTGTTTATTTGCTGTGCAATAAATGATAATGCTCATTTATCTTTATTAGTCATTGCAAAAGTCAATTCAAATAATTTTAATTTAAGGAAAATGCTTATTAATGCTTTTATGACCTCAATTAAGCTATAATTAATGATTTTTTATTTTATCATTGTTACATTGAAAATTGAAATAATTAATTTTACTAATTAAGATAATATAAATTTATATTAGATTTTATAAAAACAAAAATGTCCTTTAAAATTTTTAAACAATATATCTTCGGACACAAAACAAACGCTTTAGAATTTCTAGAGCCTTTACTAAAATGCAAAAAAAAGAATATCTATTTGAAATTTGAACCGACCTCAATTAAGCTATAATTAATGATTTTTTATTTTATCATTGTTACATTGAAAATTGAAATAATTAATTATATTAGATTTTATAAAGACAAAAGTGTCATTTAAAATTTTTAAACAATATATCTTCGGACACAAAACAAACGCTTTGGAATTTCTAAAACCTTTACTAAAATGCAAAAAAGAAGATCTCTTTGAAATTTGAACCGTCTCTCCGTGGAAGCTTGAAACGTTTGAAAGGTGCAATCTTTAATTTTTGAAAAAAAAAACTCTCTTTGAAATTTATAGTTTTTTTCAAATTCTTCATTACACTTTCATGTGAAAACATTTCACCATTTATTTATAATATCTTTTGTCACTCCTTCAAATTAATTTTCTTTTTTTTACGTTTAATTATATTTTTAATTTTAGCAATATTAAAATAGAGGTTATTTATTATTTAATTATTTTTTAACTTTTTTATAGGTGTTCATCAAATAAATTATTAATTAGAGTTGTATATCACTTAAGAACATTTTTGTTATTTAAATAAAGTAAAATTGCATTTATGATGATTAGGTCAAAATTTAGTTCATATTACAGTTAACTATGTACTTTTAAATTCAAGACATATTAATTATCCTTAACTAGTAGACACTAGTTAGCAAGATTAAGGATGTCAAAAAAATTTGTGTCCGCAGGTATCCGTTGATAAAATCTGCAACGGATATGAAATGAATATTGTAAATGGATACCCACGGATAACGGGTAATACCCGTATGTTAACGAAACATGTACGAATATTATAGTATCTGTACCCGTGGATACCCGTATTCACTAAACTCTAATTTAAATTAAAAAAATAAAAAAACATGATTAAAATATTAACATATTGATTTTGAATGAGTTATTTTTTTATCAATTAGTTTTTTTTTAAATTATTTCTATGTAGACTGCCATTCAACATTATTTAAATATGTTATTTGAACTTTGTTTAAAATTTATGAACGTTATGTATTGTATTGTATTTGAATTCACAATTAAAATATGTTGTTAAACATGTATTTTTATTTTTTTGTAAGTACCCACGGGTACCGTGAATATTCATAGATATTAAAAAATTATGCGGGTACCCGCATAATGGATACCTGACGGATATGTGTACGGGTACGAGCTGGAGATATTTATCCAGCGGATAGGGTACGGGGGAGATACTACCCTTACCCTAATCGTCTCATTGACATCACTAAACAGGACCCTTAATTTAAAATAAAATGGAACATGCAAAAAGGTATTTGTATATTACCTTTATATAATATGATTTAATTATAGGTTTAATTATGCCTTTGGTCCCCATTTTGGAGTCAAAATCTCAAAATGGTACCCAAAATTTTAAAAGTCTCAAAATGGTCCCCTTTTTTGTTGAAACGTCTCACATTTGCCCTTGTCGTTAAGTCAACGTTGACGCCGTTAGAGGGAGTGTCACGTGTCAGTTCCTCGATTTTTTGAATTTTTTATTAATTTTTTTTTTTGATTTTTTTTTTAAATAAAAAAATTGCCACGTGTCACGCTGTCATCGTGCCACGTGGCAGTGACAGTGACACGTGTCAGTATTACGCCACATGTAGGATTTTGTTAGTCTCAATTTGGTCCCTTTATTTTAATTTGTCTCAATTTAGTCCCAATTTTTGTAAAAATTAGCAATTTTGTCCCTCTCCAAATTGAAATCAAATTTAATTTCTGTATAAATGTACACAAATATTTCCATCAAAATTGATATTTCAAGTAAATATTTTTAATCAAATTAAGTTCATTTAATTAATATTTTACATTGAACTTTATTTAAAATGGTTTAAAAGTTGTTAATAGAAAATAATGTTAATATAAAAAAATTCATAAATTACCTAGTTCATGTTACAATAAAACACATATAAATTTAAAATTTTAAACAATTTTAAATAAAGTTGAATGTGAAACATAATTTTAACTAAACTTAGCTATGTTAAAAATATATAATAAAAATATCAATTTGAATACAAATATTAAATTTAATAAAAATATTTGTATAACATTTATATAAAATTAAATTTTGTTTCAATTTGAAGGGGGACAAAATTGCTAATTTTTACAAAAATTGGGACTAAATTGAGACAAATTAAAATAAAGGGACTAAATTGAGACTAACAAAAAGACACGTGGCGTAATACTGACACGTGTCACTGTCACTGCCACGTGGCACGATGACAGCTTGACACGTGGTAATTTTTTGATTTTTTTAAAAAATTAAAAAAAAATTAAAAAAAATTAATAAAAAAATTAATAAAAAAATTCAAAAAATCGAGGAACTGACACGTGGCACTCCCTCTAACGCGTCAACTTTAACTTAACGGGAAGGGCATACGTGAGACGTTTCAACACAAAAGGGGACCATTTTGAGACTTTTAAAAATTTCGGTACCATTTTGAGATTTTGACTCCAAAATGGGGACCAAAGGCATAATTAAACCTTAATTATAACAATAAATGTTGTAATTAATGTAAGATAAAAGTTTTGACAACCTTATATTTTACTTGTATTTATAGTTTATTTTTTTGATGAGTTCATGATTTGGATCGGCCTAACATTTCTTAATATGATTATTTACGTGTTTACATTAATTAGATGATTATCTCATTTTTATGTGTCATTCGATCGATGATGATTTGACCATATAATTTGTATAAAAGACTAGAGTGAAATCTTGTAGACAATCTAACTAACATGACTAAATTGTATGTTTCACGTGACCGAACAATCGATATTATAGATCTTAGTTAAGTTGATTATAAATGAAAAACCGAGTAAAATATTATCGACCACTCATAATATCTTTAAATCATGAAAGTACTTTTTGTTGACTTGTTCGACCTTGCATTCATTACAATAAGTTTGGAATAATTATAAGACAAAATTTAAACTTTAACTGAATAACACTTAAAACAATCTTAAATAACCCCATTTAATTAAATTTATTGTGAATGATAAGAAATGCATGTAAGAAAAATCACTTTGCTGGTGTCTCTTTCAGGTAGAAAGTAGAGAGACAAAACTGTTGAGGCCGTGCAGCTACGCGCCGTAGACGAAAGCAATGGAATGGTTTTGATCGAAGAGAGTGGGTCCGATTTTAATACTACTTTGTTCTGCTGCTGTCTCGTCACCGTTGAAATCGTACCAACCCCAAAACTACAGAATCCCTTTCTCTTTCATTTACTATTTTTCTTTTCGGAAAAAAGAAATAATTTATAACTCATCCGTGCAATAAAATTTATTAA
>Ga0214545_1001556_pt1 | contig 43128 bp, 24 predicted proteins | sample CNSS4metaG_FD_160064 | JGI IMG/M metagenome (GOLD analysis project Ga0214545, IMG submission 160064) | Root nodule microbial communities from cowpea collected in UCLA plant growth center, Los Angeles, California, USA - CNSS4 | ecosystem: Host-associated > Plants > Roots > Nodule | place: USA... | reverse complement strand
TATATATATGTTATAAATAAGTTAGAAAGAAATTTTAATAGTCGTTAAAATGTGTGTAAAAATACACCTTAAAAGAATTATTTATTTATGATTAAAATGAATCTAAGAATACAAATTAAAAGAACTAATTATTTTTTTATTTTAAAAATCAACTAATTTTTAAAATAACTTTTAGTGATGTCAATCATGACTTAAGTTGATTAAAAAAAATAAAATTAATAAGAGAGATAATTTTTTGTATGGCACTTGTTAATAAATATATATTATTTTTTAAATAATACTATTTTAAGAAATAAAAATAAAATAAAATTTCCTAAATTTAATATTAGTAAATGATCAAGTAATTAAAAATCATAAAAAATTAAAAATAAAAATGAAAAAAAATAAGTATAGAAAATAATTAATACTTTAATATAAGTTATTCTTTAATACAAGAATAAAAAATAATATAAAGAAATTAGTTTGAAAAAATATAGATGGTTAAAAAAGTAAAATAAATTCTATGCACATGGCAAAAAAATAAATATAAATGAATAATATTAAGAAATAAAATAAATAGATAAAAAAGTAAAATATTTTTTATTATCAAATTGTAATTTTTAAATTTTTAAGTTTAAGATTACTTTAATATATTTAAATTGTAATTTTTTTTATAAATGACTGGTTTTAACAGAAAAAATCGTACAAAAGTTATTTATTTTTATTTGAAATAATTTATTTTCCATTATCAAAATTTCATTGAAAACAATAGTACGATATATTTTTTTAGATGCATTTACATAAGATGTTACTAAATATATATATATAACTCTTCTTTGCGTGTTTTAATACAATTTTGATGAAATTTATAGAATGGAAACATATTTATGTTTGTATCTTTAAGAAATGTGGCTTTACATGAAGAACTTATGTATCATTAAAGGCCTTTTGCATCTACAACCAAGCAGCAGGTCTTAATTCATCCATAAATACAAATTAAAAATGAATATGAAAATCGTAACCCAAACAATCAAGGAATTAAGCACTAAATTTACAAATTTAAAAAATGTTAGGATGAAATTAACTAACATAGGGATGAGAATAGAACTCTCTAATTACAAAGCCCATAGGCTTGGTTGGTTGGGCTGAAGAAAGTTGGAATTTTTGGCTAAGGAAATGCGAAACCAAATATCACAATTCATTTGAGGGAAGAGTCCCATATTTATGCTATACATTCCCTATCTAATTTGTCTTCACATTTCCTTAATATCTGAAACAATGTTATGGACCATAACACCCACTTACATTATTTCATATATTTCACTCAAAATTAAATATCTGAAAATTTTATTTCCCACCCTTCCTCTTAAAATGGAAAATGCCTGGTCAAGGAAATAACAATTTTTCAATTCCAGTTCTCATCTCATAATAGTAATGTTGTGTTAACTCGGACATATTTATTGATTATAGAGAGGTGATATAAATGATTTGTAAGTGATGTAATTATTTATTTCAACATATTTGAGAGAGATGAAGGGAGAAGAAATTTCTCTATTTTTTAATTATTTTTCCTATGCTATGATTCTAGGAGATATCAGTCAAATTACATTTATATGTTTAGCTTATTTTTTTTAATTTAATTATGATAATATTATAAAAATATGACTTTTAAAATTATGTTTACAAAAATAATTAATACTGACAATCTAAAAATTATAAAAAAAATTTAAAAAGTAATTATTAATTTTAATTTGTTCATTAAAATTTTTTATAATTTTTTTATTAAAATATGTTATTTTAATTTATTCATTTTAATATTTTTTCTAAATTAAATATTACTCATCTAATTATAATTTTAAATTACTTTTAAAATTAAAAACAATTTAATAATTTTATTTTTTTTTCTATTAAACTTAATTTTTAATCTATCATATCCATCAAATCATTCATAAATTTTCACAAACTTTATTTCTAAATCTTCTCATTTTCACCTCTAAATCTTTTGAAGTGAATAAGGTAAACTTCACTTTCTAATCGACTCAAATCTATCTCCTCCATCTCCCTCAAATCAATAATCAGAAATAAACACATATAAAATTTTTTGGACGAGACATATATGCTCATGATACATCGCTCTCTAATCTATATTTTAGTCAAGTAAGGAGAAAACCAGTTGAGTGCAGATTAAATTCCGACTAAACAATAAACTATGATAGTTTTAACTACCTCTATTCTCTTCATGTTCCTTTATTCTCTTAACTTTTCGCCTTCATTAAATACTACCAAAATAGTTTTAAAATGTTAAATGTATCAATAAAAAAAAATATGATTACCTCTCTTTTCTTATATTTAAAAAAATAAAGTGAAACTTAGAAATTATATCTCAAAGTCTTTAAAATATATGAAATAAAAAAATATTATACTTCATAAATATAAATAATATCAAATATGAATACTTTTAAATTGTCTTCTTTATTTAGTAAGAAAACATGTTAGGTGATGATAATGATAATTTAAAGGCATTTTTGAGATGGAATCCATAAATTACATTTTTTAAATTGTTTGTACTTTAAAATTGAAATATATATATATATATATATATATATATATATATATATATATATGTATATATATACATATATATATATATATATATATATATATATATATATATATATATATACACATTAAAGTTTCTCATTTATTTTGTTATATGCATACAAAATGTAATGACCACTATGGTGCACTCTATAAAGACAAAAGCGTTTTGAGAATCTCAGAAAGAGAATAATGCTAGCTAGCACATATCATCCTTCAAAGTAGTAGATAATATTTTTGTTTTCCCCTTTATATATCTAGATAAGTTTAAGTTACACAAGTAGACACTTTACGAGAATAAGCCAGGAGTTTAGGGGTTAGATCGAATTTTAGATAAGCATTATATATAATAGTTCATAAATATATTATAGATATGATAGTTTATAAATAACAGTATAAAAATGATTTATATAGATATATATATATATATATATATATATATTGTTGAATAATATTGGTAGTAGTTTTATGAAGTAAAATCTGCATGCATGGTGCACCAGTGGAAGTGAAGAACAACGTGGAATTCCACAGGATATGGTTGTGGTAGGAGCTAGTCTTAAAAGGTTACCGTACATATATATGGTGGTGTAATCTTTCTCCGATACGACCATGTTCTGGCAACATCGGTGGTGGAGATCACATGAAATATTATTGATGGTCCACACCAACATTTCATTATTCCCACCACAAATACACTTTCCACGTTTTGGAGATATATGTTCTCCCTTGCTGAAATATTTTTCACATGGAAACAAAATACGAGAATGTCTCTTATTATAACAAAATCTTTTGTATACAACATGAAATTAGACAATAATTAATATTTTTAAGAATGTATTATTTGTTAATTTTGTTATTGATTCTGCAGCTCCACAACACTGAAATAACGTGCGATGTCTGTTTGGTGCAGTTGCTGTTCCTGTAGGATAAATGTTGTGATAATGAGCATTTTGGTGTTTTAAAGAGAGTGGAATGCATGCATCTTGACATCTTTTTCTTAAATTTACTGTTATGTTTTTGTCCTATTCTTTGTCGAATCGCTTGTATGGCATCTTATCAGAACAATGGCAATAATAAGAAAGATAGTTATAGGCCTGCAGTTTCTGCGTCGCACTTATGCTCGGCTAAGAGAAGTAGGTAAGCAATTCTCACCAACTTCACATGCTTTGCTCCTACACCACTAGATTACACCAGGGATCATTATCATGCATGTAAATTCTATTCTCATAGTTTTTATACCTTTTCATTCAGTATTACACACTTGGTAGTCACTGTATTTATACAGGATTATCCTATATCCGATAATCATGGATTCTTTCATCAACAAATCATCATTCTAAACAGGCTTCTCAAAGAACCTTCTTCTACTGGCTTTCAAAGATAACTATATTTTCAACTAAATAAAGCCCTTGTGAAAACCATCAATTAGGTTTAGTTTCTAATAGACTAAATTGGTAACAGAAAGACATTCTTAAAATCAAAATTAAAAAATTTCTGCAAATCTTTCAAATTCAAGAAGTTGAGCTTTTTTATGTAACAAGTGATAGAGTTTCTTGTTTTCTTTTGAGATTCTTTAATCTGTATTCTACACTGGTAGTGTGTTTGTTAGGCAATTGATAATTTCATTGTCTTGAGTTGTTCTTTATATCTTGAAAGAGTCTTTCAAGAATATTGCGTAATGTTTTAGTCTAGTTTGTATTGGAGTTTCCAGTAAACTTAGTTAATTGAAATTTTTACTGATATTCCAACTAATTTAAACTAAAATTTCTGAATAATCCTGACATAGATTCTTAAAGAATTCAACTAATATAAAAATTCATGTGATGTTCTGTTATTTTTTTTTAGAAATTGTTGCTGAATTAAATATTGATATTACGAAACATTAATCTAAACTTATCAATAACTTTCAAGAAAAATCAATTAATTCATAACTCTTAATTTAATATTAACTAAAGTTTTTTATACGTATAAATTTGTGAGTTGTAGTTATAGTGTTTTACTTTGATTAATATTATTTAGAATTGATAAAGTTGTTTGTGGATGTCATAAAGTAAAATGTATGTACTATATATCATAATATTTTAAAACTTCATAAAATTTTGTCCAGGATCTAAATATGACTAGCATTTATATATAATGTTAATGATATTAGAGTTAATACTCATGTTTTAAGAATTGTACTAGTTGTAAGCAGTATTAAAAAAGGGTTTTGATAATAAATAGGAATTATTAATATATGGCTCGATTATATATATATATATATATATATATATATATATATATATATATATATATATATATATCTCTTTTATATATATATATATATATATATATATATATATATATATATATATATATATATATATATTTATTTATTTTAAGATATCAACGACGCTTTTAATTTAAAATCTTAAAATGATATATTTATTTTTTTAATATGATGTTCATCTAACTTAAAAATTTGATACACATTTTCATTATTTTCAACAAATGCAACATTTGATACGGTTAAGAAAAAGTATCTCCCCTAAAATAAGTAAAAGAAAAACAAAATCTAATGCATATAAAAATTAATGATACCAAATTAAATTAAGATACAAAATTAAATTAACAAATAAATATTTTCAACGTGCTGATATCTTTTTCAATTTTATATAAAATATAGATTTCATACATTAAAGTATATTAAAAATAAAAATTAGATTAGTGTTTGGATTAATAGTTAATTAGGACATAATCTAACATATAGTAACTAAGACGGATGTGTGAACTAATTTAGAGAAATAACTTTGAAGGTAAAATAAAAGTTAAGAATCACATACGTCTATCTTGGGGAACAATAGAGTAAGATAATAATTTTTTTTTTTGTTCAGGAGAATAAATTCTATTGATTTGATACAAAGAGATTTTTTTTCTTCAATTCTGTTACTGTATTTGACAAAATCTTAGATTTTGAAAAGGAATGTGCTAGTGGTACAATTTTAAAAAAGTTGGAAAGGAATAATATAAATAGAGTAATATAATAGAGTAGGAATAGATAATTTCTTTTAATTACATATGAAATAAGCAATTGTAACTGGGTATATGTTGATGAGAAGTTGTCCTTATAACTAGCAATAACAAATTACAACATGCAGACTAAAATATTTTTCCACGCTAATTTGAATGTCAGCGAACAAAAATCATTTTAAATAGGTATATTTTCTCCATCATCGTATCGTTTCTTTTCGCCATATTAGTATGTTTGCATTAACTTATAGGCTAAAAATACTATACTTTTAATATTATTATTAATATAAACTATTGCATAAAATAAATGTAAACATCGAGTTTGATCTAAATATAAATATATTTAACCACAATATATTAAAATAGACATATCTATTCAACAAAAGATAATAGAAAAACTTAAGATTTATTTAAATATCTCATTAAAACTTGTATTGTTAGATATGTGTAAGTCATGAGAAAAAGAAGAAACGATGCGTACAAAAGAAAAACGCACAAGAAAAGTTTTGGTGAAAAACAATTCAAAGAGAGCTTGCTTACCTCTTGATTTATTAGAACCTTTGTTCAATATATAGAGTACAATGTCCCAATATATAGAGAGAAAAATAAAAATAAAATAGAATATTTGATAATAATAAAAGAGAATCAAATATATGATATCTCTATCAATATAAATAAAAGCAAGAGATATATAATATCTTTATCACCCCTTCTCAAGGTGGACATGAAGATTGTAAAGGCTCAACTTGGAAGTAGCAACCCGGAAAGTAGAAGGATGTAAGAACTTAGTAAACATATCAGCAAATTAACTTCTAGAAGGATCATGGACAAAGTGAATAAGACCATCAACAAGCTTTTGTCGAATAATGTGACAATCACATTCTATGTGCTTGGTTCTCTCATGAAAAGTGAAATTCTTGGCAACGTGAATAGCAGAATTGTTGTCACAAAAGGCAGTGTAGGGAGTAGGAACAAAAAAATGCAAATCCTGAAAAAGGTATTGAATACATTGTAGTTCACATGCCAGGGATGCCAAGACGCGATACTCAGCCTCAGAAGAAGACACTGAAACAGTGATTTGTTTCTTAGACTTCCAAGCAACCAAAGAGGTGCCTAAGAAAACACAATATCCAGAAGTGTCGGGTAGTGGCACATGTTGCCCAATCAGAGTCAGAAAATGCCTGAATTTTAAAAGAGGTGTTGGATTTATACAAAAGGCCATATCCACGAGCATTTTCTAGTACCGAATGATCCGTAAAGCCTGCTGCATATGTGGCTCACGCAGAGAAGAAACAAACTGGCTGAGTTGTTGGACAACAAAACTAATATCAGGCCTGGTGTTAGTCAAGTAAAGCAATCGTCCAATCAGATGCCGAAAAGAAGAAGGATTTGGTAGAAGAGCTCCCTCGTCAGCATGAAGTTTGATAGAAGGATCAGATGGTGTTGGTGCATGTTTACATCTAAGCATCTTTGTCTCTAAAATGAGGTCCAAACAATATTTCCTTTGATTCAAAACTAATCCATCAAGGGAACAGAAACTTCAAGGCCCAAAAAATACTTGATAAGGCCAAGATCTTTAATATGAAATCTAGAATGAAGATGAGCTTTTACAACATTAATTTCAGCAATGTTATTGCAGTGAGAACCATATCATCGACATAAACCAATAAAGTAGTAATATTAGAGGCAGATTTCTTCACAAAGAGAGAGTGATCAGCAGAGCTTTGTGTGTAACCAAGAAGAAGTAATTCTAAAGTTAATTTTTGATTCCAATTATGACTGACTTGTTTTAAACCATATAGAGACTTAAGCTTACAAACAAGATTTGGCTGGGGAAGAGAAAGACCAGGTGGAGGCTTCATATAGATCTCTTCATGTAAGTATCCATGGAGGAAAGCATTGTCAACATCCAACTGATGAATAAAGCTCTACTGCCTATCTTCGTGCCGGGAAGGATGACAACAATTTTGCTATTCACATTGTCAAGAATCTCACTTTTCATGAGAGAACCAAGCATATAGAACTTGATTGCCACATTAATCGACAAAAGCTTGTTGATGATCTTATTCACCTTCTCCATGTTTCTTCTAGAAGTCAACTTGCTGATATATTTACTTAAGTCCTTACATCTTCTACTTTCCGGGTTGCTACTTCCAAGTTGGGCCTTTACAATCTTCATGCCCACCTTGAGAAGGGGTGATAAAGATATTATATATCTCTTGCTTTTATTTATATTGATAGAAATATCATATATTTGATTCTCTTTTATTATTATCACATATTCTATTTTATTTTGTTTTTACTTTTTCCTCTATGATGGGACATTGTACTCTATATATTGAACACCTCTTTGAGTTGTTTTTCACCAAAATTTTTCTTGTGCATTTTTTTTGTACACATCCTTTATTCTTTCTCTGATGGCTTACACATATCTAACATGGTATCAGAGTCAGGTTAGAGCCTATCCTAGCGAACTTTCTTGGACATTCTGTTCCACCCAATATCGGACCGCTAAACGGACCACCCACTAATTTCTTTTCCCACGCACGAGATGAATATACCTCGACGTGAGGGGGTGTGTTGGAAGTCTCACATCGACTAGAGATAAGGTCATTTCATAGTATATAAGTGAGGTGCAAACCTCACCTTACAAGCCGTTTTTGTGAGGTTGAGTTAGGCTTAAAACCCACTTCTAACATGTATCAATATTGGTCTCATTTAATAAACACAATCATAATAGAGAATCAAACAAAACACAAAAATGTGACCTAATTAAAAATTAAATTAACCTACAACCAAACAATATAGATTTAAAATAAACTTAATTATGTTTTGTACTTTGATAAATTTGTAAATTTTCATTTGAGTCCCTATTATATTTTTGTGGTCTATTGAGTTCTTAAAATGTTAAAACTTTTCAATTGAGTCTTTCTCCTTATATTTTTCTAGTACTTGTATATCGTGACATTTATCTTACACTATCACACTGTTTAGATATTGTTATTTAATACATCATTACAAAGTATCATAATAACAAGGATATCTAAAGAATTTGTTAGTGTATTTATCTAAAATTATTATTCGACAACTAAAACCATATATCTATACCTAGTAAAAGAAACTATTACAAAATTATTTCACAATGGTCAGAGATGATAACTATCAATTACTTTCATTAAATATTTGTGTTTATATCCCGTAAAAGTTGAAACAGTTAACTGAACCCTGGACCAAATGGCTTGCAATTTAAATCACATATTATGATGCACAAATATAATATGTGTCCAGATACGATACTTACTAATACGTTGATATATTTATTTTGAAAATAATAAAAACACAACTTGTGATATATGTATATTAAAAATATATAAGTTTTTTTTTTAAAAAAAAGAGAAATATATGATTATTTTTGTGTAAATCCAAATTAAAATTAAATATATAAAATATTTTTAACAAAAAAATTATAAATTATTGTCATCATAAAAATATTATTAATTTATATATTAGATATTTTATTGGTATAAATATCCTAAAATATTAGATATAGATACGTATCAAACACAAATACGTAACACAAATTAAAATTGAAGTATAAGTAACGACTCATTTAGGACGTACTAGATTGAACAAATACTACTTATAAGCTACTATAATGTTGAGTGATTGCATTTGTCTTGTTTTACTGTGAAACAATTCATTTATCAAGAAATTCATTTTTCATCATACAATATTCTTTATGACAGTTACATATCGACAGATACAAAAATATGTTAATAATATAATCTTATACATGGACGTAATCTTATTAAAAAATAAAGAAAATAAATACTATTTATTATAATTATAACTGTCTTGGAATAATAAATTTGACAAAAAAATTAAGAATAATAAATTTAAATAATACTTTGAAGAGACCCGAAAATAAAGTTTAATATATTTAATGACCAGAACATATTTAACATTGTGCTATATTATATCCCGTATAAAAAATATTTGTTACAAAAAGATACGCAGTAAGGAGACAAACAGTATCGATCCATGCATTATATCAAATATCAATCAAGTCAGGTTAAAGACGAAAGGGCCCAAAAAGGATACTTCTCTCATTCAATTTCAGAAAACAAAAAGCAAATAAAATCTCACAAAGGTTCTTACCAATCTCATCACTGCTATATGCATAAACAGTGCGATGATCATAAGTCGACAATTAAAATTTATGTTTCTATTATTAATTAATTACAAAATTTAATTATAATGATTTTTAGGATGATAAAGCTTATTTATCCCTTTCGTTCATATACAAATTTAATTTATTTTACATAATGTCCCGACAAAAGAAGTGCTCCCACTTACAGAATACAGGGTCATATGTAATGTTACTGAAATTAAATATTAATATTCCATTGCATAAAAATAATACAAACCTAAATGTGCTATATGAAAATATAATATATTACAATATTATGTCTCTTAAAAATATATATATATATATATATATATATATTCTCAATTATATTAAGAATTTTTATAAAAGACTTTTTCGATGGAAGTTTTATTTTTTTAGAATGTAATGTATTGTGTTCTTGTTTTTAAGTGTTGCTTACTAGATTTGTGTTGAATTTCGTGGTGAGTTGGCCAATCATTATACATCATCAACACTAGATATAGAGACATCTGGTATAGTGTTTAGATCCAATCAAGTATTCTAATCCTTGACATATACCAAATATGAATATGCATATTTAGTTGGTTTAAGAAATCTTGTTCTCAAAGCAATGATCCCTCTACTTGGATTGAAAAATATTGCGTCTGATACTCTTAGGTTCTAATTCTTAGACATGAGGTTAGATCTACAAATGAAGTGTACTTCCAGGAACACTAAAATAAAGAAAACAATTGATAGATAATTAAGAATAGTACAATGAAGTTAAGGAGTTAAGTTTAACCCCAACACCTTAATGAGCATCACTTCTCTCAATATTAGTTTTAATCTATTTTTATGATACCAACTCAAATTTTTGTTACTGTTTTATTGTCAAACTCAAGTTAGATTATAAATTACTAATTTAGTATACTTGCCGGAAAAGTTAGATTCCAATGGACAGCAAACAACAATCTTTTCATTTCTATTATATTATTTATGTGTTTCATGATTATTTATCTCCCTGATGAAATTAAAATTAACCGAAAAATAATCCATTGAAACAAATCTCTAAATAATTGTATATGTAACAATCGTTAAAGTTGGTTGTGAGTACTACTGAATATGTTTTATTTAATTATTTCATTAATAATTCAGGTAAATTTACCAATTTCACAAATATTTTTATTTCATCAATACCTCAATCGAAATAATCTTGAACTTTAAAATATGAAAGTCGTAAGTATGTTATCGAATATTGAATAGCGGATCCTCTTGTATACAGCTCACATGATCAATTTGATGTATATATTTTAACCAAACCCTATATGTAGTTTACTTTAACGTTCTTAATAGGTGTAGACGTACATAGCCTTAAATATAGGCCAATCTACCCTTACAAAACTTTAAACGTTTTGAAATAGAAAAATAACTTTTTGACTTGGTTTGACAAAGTTAACAAATTACCAAAAAGAGTAATTTTTTTATTTTTTAAAGGAAGTTAAGATAATAAAATAATAAAATTTTAGGATTTTCTTTTTACCAAAATTGGTTATTTATCAAAGTTTGTCAAAAAAAACTGTCAAAATATCTATCTTCCTTTGATATACTGAAAAACACAATACTATATTTTCATTGCCGCTGAGCCGCCACTTGCATGCACGTGCACCGCCGCCGTAAAAAATCCAACCAAGATAACGTGGTCTCAAACAAAAAACCTATATATCCTCTGAAAAAAAAAATTACCATAGATGAAAACCTCTCTGGTAGTTATAATAACCTGGCCGAGAAAGTCGTCACCTTGAGGATCCTACGTTGTGGACTTTGAAGTAGGTTAACTTACTCCAAAAATTAAGTCAAAAGGCATGACAGCTATGGCTAATTCTTAGTCATGTTAGGGGCGGCACCTTTTAACATTTATTTCAAACTTTCATTCAATCACCTTATGACTTATGACTTGAGGTTATCACAATTTAAATGCATATTACTCTCTCTCAACATTTTGATACAGCCGTCACATTTAAGGTGTAACATCTTCATTAAAAATATCACTAATGCACTTGTACCATGATTTTTGAATGTATTCTTTAAAGGTCCTTTCTTTTTTTATTAACACATCCTAACGTTGATTTTTTCAATCGATGTTTTTATCGTATTAGTAAACAAAAAACCTGGACACACCATTCTATATTTTTTTAATCTCTTATTTGTCAGCACCTTCTCTTTTAATCGTGATTTATTATATAGATGTATGTATAAGTTAACAATATAGTTAAAGGGCATTTGCGGTCTTAATCTAACCACACGTCCATTGTCTGAAGAGCTACATAACTGGCTCTGTGGAAAATACTTGGAACGTCTAAATGCATGCATGTTCCTTTTTAATATTATTCATTTTATAATTTTTGGCGACTAATTTTGTTTTATCCTTTTTGGTCACTATCATTTAAAATTTTACTGAGTTCACAAGTTTACATTTGAAGTTTCAACTTTAAGTGATCAAATGATAAATTGAATTTCCTGTCATCAAGATACATATATAACACCAGATGGTATGCTCTTTTATACCACACTGATATTGATATACTAAATAACATGTACAGCTGATCATGCAAAAACAAAAACAAAAGTCCAAAGGATTAAAATAGTTAAGATTAGGACCATGAGTAAATACGATGTAAAAGTTATTTACATGTTTAGTATACAAGTATTATTCATTTGATGTCATTTATTTTGTATGCATAGAATGAATGAGTTATTATGATTTTTTTTATTTACAATCAGTAAAAAATATAAAACTATGTAAAGTCTAGTTTTCAAAATATAGATACATATATATGGAGAGAAAGAAACTAAATGAAAAACCATGTCAAGAATAGTGTGTTTAACGGAAAATTTAAATATATGCTATATATTTACCTTGATTTAAAGTCAATATATTATTGGCAAAAGAGGTTCCACATGTGATATAATAAAATGAAGAAAATACGGCATGTAGTTATGCAAAAGTGTTTAGAAAATAAATATTTGCAATAGTTGTGAGAACAGTGAGGAATATGGTTCTTGGTAAGCATTAATTATGTGGGATATTTTCTTCTTTCCACGTATATAAAGAAAAGTACGTCTTATTTCTTAATGGAGGCTGCAGAACCTGAACTTGTGGAGCATGAATGAAGACACTTGGTGTGGCCTATATAAGTAGGACATATCCTGTGTGCTCTTTTCAAGAGAAGCAACCAAAGTGGTGCATGGTATATGTTATCTACAACAATGCCTTCTTCTTCTTCTTCTTCTTCTTCCTCTTCTCATGATGCAATTACTGTCCTCTCAAAATGCACTGTTGTGCCTCACCAAAATTCCACTCTAGGAGATCTCAAACTCTCTATCTCAGACCTTAACATGCTCCTCTCTCACTACATTCAAAAGGGCTGTCTCTTCACCACCCCATCTCTCCCCTCTCACGCTCTCATCCCTCACATCATCAACGCGCTTTCTCGCACGCTCTCCCTCTTCCCTCCCTTCGCTGGCCGTCTCAAAACTGACCATCATGGCTACGTCTACATCGCATGCAACGATGCTGGCGTCGATTTCATCCACGCCACCGCCGATCATATCTCCGTTACCGATCTTCTCTCACCTTCCGATGTTCATCCAACCGTCATGCACCTCTTCCCATTCCACCACAAAATTAGTTACACGGCGCATTCCTCCCCTATCATGGCCTTTCAGGTCACGGAGCTCGCTGACGGTGTTTTCATAGGTTGTGCTGTCTGTCACGCCGTCACCGACGGCGCCTCCTTCTGGAACTTCTTCAACACTTTCGCAGCAATTTCTCGAGGAGAAACCTCTTGCCTCTCTAGGCTCCCGGATTTTCGTCGGGATTCCATCCTCACCTCCAAGATTGTGCTTCGGCTGCCAAAAGGTAACTATCGTATTAAAAAGAAATTAGTTTCAATTATTCTTTTCGTTCTGGAACCACCGTTCAGTCATATATTCCGTTCATAATATATAATTTACTTAATTAAAGGAATTGTCAGAATATTATTCTTTCAATTATATATATATATATAAGCAGTAAATAGATTAAACATTACTCGTATAAACTATAATAAAATGTTTTTAATTATCGTGATTAAAAGAATTTATTATACTCACTAGGAATTAAATAGGTAGTTAAACCACGAAAAAGTAATATATTGTCGATAAAAATTAAATCTTATGTATGAAAGCAAAAAATATTACAAAAAATTGTTAAGTTGCTGATTAATTTTTAAGTAGAAATCAAGGTGACCTTCAACGTTGACGCACCCTTTCGCGAGAGAATTTTCAGCTTCAGCCGTGAGTCAATTCAGAAGCTGAAAGCCGCAGTGAATAATGGTGGGAAAATTTGTTGGTTGGAGAATGTTGAGAAGAACGTTGAGTTGATGGGGAAGCTGAGCCACGATACACAAGTGAAAACGACGGAGATTTCATCGTTTCAATCGTTGTGTGCGCTGATGTGGCGGTCCGTTACAAAGGCGAGGGATCTGGAAGAGACTAAAGTGACGACGTTTCGAATGGCAGTCAATGTTCGGAATCGCATGGAGCCCAAGTTGGGAGACCATTACTTTGGGAACGCGATTCAGAGCATTGCCACGTGTGCAGCGGCGGGTGACGTGGTGTCTAGCGAGCTTGGATGGTGCGCGGAGCAACTGAACAAAAGCGTGAAGGCATTCGACAGCGCTACAGTGTGCCGCAACGTGGAGAATTGGGAGCGTGAGCCGAAGTGCTTCGAGTTGGGGAACCACGACGGCGCCACTTTGCAGATGGGAAGCTCGCCCAGGTTTCCGATGTACGACAATGATTTCGGATGGGGGCGGCCACTCGCTGTGAGGAGCGGTGGAGCCAACAAGTTTGATGGAAAAATGTCGGCGTTTCCCGGTAGGAGTGGCGGTGGTAGCGTTGATTTGGAGGTGGTTTTGGCTCCTCACACCATGGACAAACTTCACTCTGATCCCGAGTTCATGTGTTATGTCTCCGGTTAGTCTGGATAACACTTTTAGAACGCACTATTACTGGTTTCGTTTCGTCAAAATATATAATAAAAATCCTTTTCCGTCTTTACATTTCGTAAAGATCTGATAAGGAAAAAGCTATCATATTTATTTATTAGGAAAATTGATATTTGGGTTACTAAATTTTTCACAATCTTATTTTATAATATCAGCTGTGATATTTTAAGTGATTTTTGAATATTGAAAATGAAAAAATAAATAAAAAATTACTTAGAAAATGATATATAAGATTGTAAAAAAAAAGTTATCAAAATTTAGTAGTTAAAAATTTATTTTCCTATTTAATATATGGAAATGATTTTTTGACTACTAGATTTTGATAACTTTTTCTTATAAACTTAGGTATTATTCTCTAAATGGTTTTCTATTTTTTCTTTTTCTCATTCTTAATATTTCAAACCTACCTAAGAGATAACACCTCATGTTGTAAGAGAAAATTATCAAAATTTAGTAGTCAAAATATTATTATCCTTAATATATATTCTGCTTAGAAATCACTGCAAAATGAATATCTACAAATTTTATTTCCCAGCATTCAATTCTTATGTCATCATATTAAAAATATTTGAATGTATGAAATATATGAATTCTCCTTCAGCTGCTATCACCATATATGCTCGAATGCTTGATTCAATATTGGACATATGTATTATAACTTGAAAAGGGAAAAGGTTGCAACTTTTCTTGTTACTACAAAAACACTATAATATGTTTCTTTTAAACATACTTGTTGTCGAATTTATTAAAAACTATAACAATACAAATTATTTCTGTTCGTCTTTAGGAACTGCTGCAAAACTTTTCCTAAGTTTAGCTGATTTAGAGTTTCGCCAATATCAATAACCCTTATATTAAAAGTATTGTTTTCTAAATGTGTTGATTTGCAAATGATAAATGAAACAAAAATAAATGAAATTACACTAAAAACAGAAATTTACAAGTAGGAAAATATGTGGATTTTCTAGTTGTTTTCTGTTGTTTTTTGTCTGTATCTTTAAAATACATTAATAAACAAAAATTTTGATATTTTAAATTATATTAAAAAGAAAACCTTTTTAATATAGTAAAAGTAATGTATTTTAAAAACACAATATAAAAAAAAAAACTTAACAGACAATCTAAACTGAAAATCTGACATCCATACCACCAATCAACAATATGCTGGATGGTTTAATCTTCAACGCTCTCCAATGACCTCATTCATTTTTTCGTCTCATTCAAATATTTTTGCCACCTCTTCAATGACATGTTTTTATCTACCAACATTGTGAACACAAAGGCGTCAAACAATACAAGGAAGGAAGAGAAAGATGATAATAACAATTATAAGATAGTTTAACATTGAAAAAGAAACTTCAACCATGAAAGATATATACAGCAGTTAAGAAGGATTGCGAGACAAACTCAAACTAATTTCACTCGTCATCTTATTTATGTTTATTTAATAGTATTTACTTTGAATTGTTAACTAATTTCACTTGATCCATTTTTAAAAATAAATAGTTAAAAAAATGACTTTATTTAAATCATTATAACCTACAGTCTAGTTTACAATGACAACTCACTGAATCCTAAATTCATGAATTTCAGCCTCAATATCAAAAGAAAATATGAATTCTAAAGTCATAGAAGTACACCACTTCTACATGTACCGAAAAAGAAATTAATTAGTCAAAATTGTGTTGTATTACGCAGTCTCCTCAATTTATTTTAAAATGATTAAAGTCATACTTAGAAGTAGGATTTTTTTTTTCTATAAAGTTGTAGTTTTAAACAATACTTATAATTTAACAAATAAAAGAAATCCACATTTCCGTACATGTTCAAACAGATTATCCAATTAATCGTGGTCCAATCTTATATCTTGCCAAAAGCATGAGAATGTGAAACATAGAATTCCCCTAAAACAAATCCTTCAAAGTAGTAGATATTATTTTTTTCCATTGATGAGTTGAACTTAAATACATCGTACACGGTGATAATATATAAATAAATAATATAATTTTATTATAAAGTAAAGAGTGCATGCGTAAAGAACATGGAATTCCACAGTAACTAGTGTTGTACATATAGTTTGATAATTAGTTGTGATGCCTTTGCTTTAGCCTCGATCTTCTTTAACTCGAATGTTCTGCCAATTTTGGTGGTGGAGATTGAACGTCACTTCATGCATGGTGAGACACAGAATAATGGTCTCTGTTACATTCTATATACTCCAAATGTTAATGGTTCCAAACAAGATTTCATGTTCCCACCACAATAGAGGCTTCATTCACACACAATCCTCCTCTTCAAAAAAAAAAAAGTCATCAATTTGGCCAGTGCATTATTGTCATGTTAAAAGTAGATTAGGGTGATTTGGCTCTTTTATACTAAAATAGGTCGACAATTTTGAGCTAAAATAGGATAGAAATCATATTCAAGGTTGTTCCTATTAATATACTTTTTTGTGGCTTTTTTTTTATTTCAGGATTGGTTAGAAGTCTAATTTGTAAATATAGGTTTGTTCATTTTTTTTTCTTTTACCAAACAGGGTCAAGTCATCATGGTGGATAACGATATTGTAGGTGAAGTCGTTCTCTATCTGACCGATTTCTCTTTTTTTTAGAGAAAGCAATGTCATCATCAGAAACTAAGGTTTATGTTAATTGAAAAGTGAAGTCGTCTTCTAACATTACTTCACTTTTTAGGTTTTTTTTTTCAATTTTTTTCCTTTTTTTCAAAATATTAAGTTTTCATTATTTTTTCTTTTTTTTTTCAAAATTTTCAGTTTTAATTATTTTTCCTTTTTTTTTCAAAATTTTCAGTTTTCATTATTTAATTTTCAATTTTCGTTAATTACAAAAATAAATAAATAAACCTGAAAAATGAAGTCGTCATGTACGAAGACAACCACATCTTTTCCTTAACAAAACCGTAGTTTTCAACGACTACATTTTTAAAAAAAAAAAAAAAAGAAATCGATTGGGTGGAGGATGACTTCACCTGTAATGTCGTCCTTCACCATGACGACTTTATCCTATTTGGCAAAAAAAAAATCAACGGATCCATATTTACAAATTTGACTTCTAAAAGATCCTGAAATACAAAATAGCCACTTTTTGTACCAATGAAAGAACGAATATTTATATTTATTAGACATTAAATGATACGGGAAATGAAATTAGACAATAGTTGATAGATTTAAGAGATTCTATTATTTGTTAAGTTTGGTATTGGTTCCACTGTGCCATAACATTGAAATAACATGTCATGTCTATTATGTGCAATTTCCTGTGTGAAATTCTGCTGATTAGCATTTTCCTGTTTTAATCACCTTCAAATGCATGCATCTTAACATCTTTTATCCTAAATTTAACAATTAAATGTTTTGTCCCATTCTTTATCCAAAGACTGTATGGTAAATGCCCTCAACAACCAACGTGTATTGCTTCCGGACCACTACATATAGACCAAACATCTTTTCGAAATAATCAAAATCTCCCTTAACATACGATCTTATATATAACGAGTTAAGATTAATTTTCTATAGTATCGTGCCTATTTTATTTTGTTACATGATCATGATAAAAATCATGAAATTTTATTTTATATTATTACATGATCAAAGCATATGTATATATCCTCGGAATTGATTTTTTTCTGGTTAGATATGGAAAAGTTTAACATAAATAAAAATATGAAAGTTGTAGAACTACTTTTCTTTTTACTTATCTAAAAAAAATTATTTTATTAGATTCAACTCTTGTTTTTAACTTTCTAATACTTAACTTTTTGAATAATTATGAACATTTAATATAAAAAAATGAGGTTAGATTCATTACAGGAATTTGTTTAATTACTGATAGTACTACAAAAAAATACTGAAAAACAATCAATTTTAAAGATAAAAAAATAATTGATCACTATAATTTAAATATTAATTTATAAAAAATATTATTGGTCTCTAAAAGAGTCATTGCTATGAATAAAATATTATAACTAGTGATTAATTATATCCTAAATTGGCCACTAATATTTACTATCAAAGTTTTGGTTACCAAAATAATTAGTGACCAAATTGGTCAATACCATATTAATAAGTGGCCAATTTAGACACTAATTTCTTTGATAACAAAAATATTGATAGTTAGTGTTAATTGTTCATTAATTATAACTTTTTAATCATAACAGTGACTAGTTTAGATATCTATAATTATAACTTTTTATTCATAATAGTGATTAGTTTCTAAATTAGTAATTAAAGTAGAGTTGTCAATTTGACTCAGTCCCTAGACGTGGATTGGGCTTAAAAAAGTTCACAGGACCAAAAAGTCTCCGATTAAAAAAATTCACAGGACCAAAAACTTCACAAAAGCCTTGTGAGTTAGATTATAACTCATGTATTTCCTTTTTAAACATTAAAAATATATTATTTTATTAAATATATTATTATAGTTTCGGTTTAGGTTGACATCTCTCGATAATCAACGTTGACCCACCTATCTAGACAATCAGTTTGATCGGCCAGTCTGACCACTACCACAAGCTCGCTCGTTTTAACCTTCAGCCGAGAACAATCTATTCTGAGCTTCTATCTAAATTGACTGTGTTGATCTTCCAACAATTTTAGACGCATGCCCACAACGAGCCATTTCATTATATATATATATATATATATATATATATATATATATATATATATATATATATATATATATTATGTATGAATAAATTATTGGATAGAATAATATGAGTGTCACTTTATTACGTAATTAAAAAATGATAAATTTTTTTATAGAAAACGATATTTAAACAAATAAAAAATATAACACAAGTTTTAAAGAAAACGATGAGGCACTTGTATCTTCTATTTGTGTTATTGGTAATTGAATATCATCACTCATTGTCTAAAAAGACAACAGCTTAGTATTCAAATAAAATTGAATCAAAATTTACTAAATTTGAGTTTTATAAATTACAAAATGATTTCTAATAGTAAAATGTGCACAGATAACAAAAGTAATTTTTATTTAATTAAAAATTATTATACATAATATTTTTTAATTTATAATAATTTTGATAATAATATTATAAATAATTAATATTATAAATTACTATACGTCTGTTTATTTTTTTCATTTTATTGCAATTCTTATAATTTTTGTTGTTGCGTCGGAATATATTAGGATTCTCCTTAGCTAGAGAGGTCAAAATGGGTCTCAACCCGTGAGTCAACCCGGCTCACCACGGGTTCGAGCTAGGTTGGGTTGAGAAAAATTCAGTTTTTTTAAAAGTGGGTTGAACTCAATCTGGCTCACTTAACCCATGGATTAAATGGGTTCAAGCCGCCGGGTTGAGGGTGGATTGACTCACTTAACCCATCAACATTTTTTTACAATATTTTTTTTATTTTTTTTACAATGTTTTTTTTAATTTTTTTTAATAATTATTTACTATTTCTAATTATATAGGTTCACAATTTCATATTTTTAAATGTTAGAATGTTGCTTAATAATATTTGAATAATTTGAATATTTTATTGAATAACATAACAACAAAAGTAATATTAGTCATGTTTTCTTGGATTATATGGACACTTAATAATTAATCATATATTGGTCGTGAGCATGATGAAAACATTGATTATTGATTTTATCGTGATTATCATCTCATAATTTAAATATTTGAATACTTAAAAATAAATATATAAATATTTTTTTTTATGTGAGTTGATGAATTAACCCACTTAACTCATTAACCCATAATAAATTAAATCGGATTACAAAATTTATAATTCATCATAAAATAAACTGAGTTAAATTTATTCATTTTCATTCCGACTAAATGACCATCCTCAGCGAAAAAATGTTGCCTTAAACTTAGCGTGGACATGCAGTGGTGCAGACTCTGCGTTATCATTGCAGAAATATAACTGTCTGTGGTTGCCGCAGAAATGTAATAGTGGCTGGCTGCCACCTAGCAAACGCTGGTCACAGTCACAGAAGAGAAAAAAGAGGGTCAATCTGACAAATGCTCACACATCTATGCATTGGTACCTTAAGTTAGTTACTACAAAATTACAACTTTAAATAACAGAATGCTTAAGAACTTGGAAAATATGTAAGAAAACAAAATTAATATAACAGGTCTAGTGAGGTAGAAAATAATTACAAAAGAAATTATAACTATTGTATTGTTTTCAACCCTCATTAATTTTTGCTTTATTTTTTATTAACTTCTATTTACATTTTCATTTTATGTACTTTGTTAACTTATTTTTATATATTTATTTACACATGTTCGTCCTTGGTTTAAAGTTGTATTAAGAGAAAAGACTTTTAATATATTAAATCTTTATAATGTTAATCGGTATTCTTAGAATACTCTTTAAAAAATATTAATACGTATGTATTCTAATATTTTTATATAAAAAAACTGAAATAATTAAATTTATTAAAAGAATATAAATACATATAACATTTTTATAATATGTTTTGAAATTTTAAGTAATAATTTTATGATATAAATAAGCACTTCAATTATTTTATTATTTTTACTTTTTAGATATTTTAACATTATTTTTTATTAGTATTTTTGTTAATTTTAATTATTTATGTTTAATTATATTTTAATTTTTAACAATATTAAAATATAATTATTTAATTGTTTTTTAACTTTTATTTTTTTAAATAAAATATTAAACACAACATTCATTAACATTTTTTACTTTAAATTAAATAAAATTATATTAATAATCATTAGGTCAGATATCCTTTAATATCAAAATTAATAATAAATTTTTGTCAAATTTAATGCATATTAATTATTCTTAATTAGTGTTCTAGTTAAAGTAATTAATAAATATTTAATTTTACCAAAATATATTGGTAATCGTGTCACTAAAAGAACTCTGACATCAAGAATCATTAATGTTGTCTAGAAAATTTTTTTTTATAAATGTTATATAATTATAATTGATAATTTATTTGATGTGAAAAAATAATTAAAAATAATTAAATAACAAAATAATTTTAATGTTATACCGTTTCTCTTTATTTGTAACAGTTTTCCTTTCATTTTGATGTTGCTACAAATTAAAATATAATTAAACTTTAATAAAAAAAAAACTAAATTAACATAGAAAGTTACAAACAAACAAAAAAGTAAACAACCCATTATATCAACTATCAAATAATAAAATGTTAAACATCTAAATTTATTTGAGGTTAAATATGTTTTAGATTTCTTAATTTTCAATGAAAATTGGAATTAGATTCTCTTTGAAATTTTGGATTACTTTTGTCTTAATCTTTAATAATGCGTGAATTTACTTCTTTTAACCAAATTGTGTTAAATTTATTTGTCATTTTAAACTCGTTTCTCAGTTAACACTGAAGCGAAAATGTGTGAAACGGTGTAAACAACTCAAATGCTATCATGAAATGCATATAAAATGTCAAATAAATTTAATACAATTTGGTTAAAAGGACTAAATCCGCACATTTATAAAGTTGAATGACTAAATTGGACAAAAAATTTCAAAGAAGGATTAATTATAATTTTTACTTATAAATTAAGGGATGAAAAACATTTTTAATCCTTTATTGTATTATTTAAATATTTTTTAACATTTTCTTTTGATATACATAAAATAAATTATCAATTATATATGTGCATTTTTGTCTTCCAAACAAAATAAAATTACGTTAATGATTATTAAAGTTAAAATTTATTTATGAGAATCAACTACAACAAAATACTTATAAATTTATATTATTATAAGTAGTAAAGTTAATTATTTCATATTTCAATGTAATGAAATATCATTTATATTATTATAAGTAGTAAAGTTAAATATCATTAATTATACAGTTATACTTAAACTGGTTAGCATTTTACTTAAATATTTGCAAAGATTTTTTTTCATTAAATATTCGATATTGAATGTTGATGATATAAATAATTGCTTGTTGACATTACTGAAACTATTGATGGTATAACAAATTATTTAAAAGGAAATAGACAACTTTTTCTTACCATATCAAAATTGAAATATTAAAAGATAAAAAAAATAAAAATTCACTTGTTGTGAAACTTGTTAAAAAATCATTTTTATTATTTAAATGGCTCTATCCCTATTTATTGTTATTGGTTTGAGGACCTGGACATAAATTTTGCTTTTAGTGGTCATTTATATTAGCTGACGTCTGTTTATGATGTAAAAATAGAATAATTTTATATCTTCTTATTACGGATATTTATTTTAACCCTAAATCCTAAACATTTGAAAATATTAAATAAATGTTTATTTATATTAAACGCTTAATGAAGTTAGTTAATAACTTTAAAGGATCATTTTCAAATTTGTCTTTAATATTAATTGGACATCTTTTTATTTTCGGATTAGTTTAGTAAATTGTAATATTTCAAATACTACACGTACATCTTTTCGAATAAATCAACACACTATAGAAACATATACATGTAAATTTATAAGCACCATGAACAACTGATTATATTAATTATTTTCATTATGCCACATATATGAATAAATTCTAAATAACGTAGCGTATATCAAATAGACACTAATTGTTTCAAACTTAAAATAATGATTGTAGAAAAAAAAAAAAACTGCTGCTACTTCTGGATTATCATATTACTGTATTTTCTTCGCTCTTGATGTATTTATCTTGTTATTTATTACTTTTTTTTTTCTTCTTTATCTCTCTCCTCCATAACTTTTTTCCAGATTTTCGAACAAGAGTTAAAAGTGTTTGTTTTATAAGGCGTGGTAACACAAGTTGAACGTATTCTCAAGGTTATGAGCACCGAGACATGTTGGTAGATAATATAAATACGGAGCACCCATCGTTCTCTTTTCCATAGAAACAGAGTTTGGAGGAGAGTTTCGTTTTTGTGTTTGTTACGTAGAAAATGTCTTCTCCTTGTGATTCAGTCACTGTCATCTCAAAATGCAAAGTTGTCCCTCACAAAAACTCTACTCTGGGAGATCTGAAACTCTCTATCTCAGACCTTAACATGCTCTTATGTCACTACATCCAAAAGGGGTGTCTCTTCACCACCCCATCTCTACCGTCACAACCTCTCATCCCTCATCTCACCAAAGCACTATCTCACACCCTCTCCCTTTTTCCTCCCTTTGCAGGTCGCCTCAAAACTGATGTTGACGGCTATGTCTACATCACATGCAACGACGCTGGCGTCGATTTCATCCACGCCACCGCCACTGATGTCTCCGTCGCCGACCTCCTGTCATCCTCCGATGTCCATCCAATCGTCAAACACCTCTTCCCATTCCACCACAAAATTAGTTACACGGCACATTCCTCCCCCATCATGGCCTTTCAGGTCACCGAGCTTGCTGACGGTGTTTTTATAGGTTGTGCTGTCTGTCACGCCGTCACCGACGGTGCTTCCTTCTGGAACTTCTTTAACACTTTCGCAGCAAATTCTCGAGGAGAAACCGCTTGTCTCTCCAGGCTCCCGGATTTTCGTCGGGATTCCATCCTCACCTCTAAGGTCGTGCTTCAACTTCCGAAAGGTGACCATAAAAAAATTCCTCTATTTTAATTAAAAGAATATTCAGTTTTAGAGTCAACCAGGAAAGAGAAAAAAAATCAATAACAACATTAAAAATTATGACTAACTAATTTTCTTGTTTAAGTAGAAATAAAGGCCACCTTCAATGTTGAGGCGCCATTTCGCGAGAAAATCTTCAGTTTCAGCCGTGAATCAGTTCAGAAGCTGAAAGCCTTAGTGAACAAACCTCCGATAATGTTTACGCCGGAGAGCGTTGATGTCGCGGATGAGATGATGGCGAAGCTGAACACGGACACACAACTGAAAACAGCTAAAGAAGGTGCAAGGGTTGAAACGACGGAGATTTCTTCATTCCAATCGTTGTGCGCATTGATGTGGAAATGCGTGACGAGGGCGAGGAATATGAAGAAGTCTAAAGTGACGTCGTTTCGAACTGCCGCTAATATTCGGCAGCGCATGAAGCCCAAGTTGGCTGATTTCTACTTCGGGAATGCGCTTCAGAGCATTACCACGTGTGCAACAGTGGGTGATGTGGTGTTGAAGGACCTTCAATGGTGTGCAGAGCAACTGAGTAGGAGCGTGAAGGCGTTTGATAGCGCTACGGTGCAGCGTAATGTGGAGAATTGGGAGCGTGAGCCGAAGTGCTACGAGTTAGGAAACCATGACGGCGCCACTGTGCAGATGGGAAGCTCGCCAAGATTTCCGATGTATGACAACGATTTTGGATGGGGGAGGCCCATAACAGTGCGGAGCGGCGGAGCAAACAAGTTTGACGGTAAAATGTCGGCGTTTCCTGGACGAAATGGCGGTGGCAGCGTCGACGTGGAGGTGGTTTTGGCCCCTGAAACAATGGCGCAACTCGAGTCCGATCCTGAATTCTTGCTTTACGTGTCTTCTCAGTGCGTAGGGACACGTGTCTGAATGTGATGGAAATAATAACTTTCATCTTCATATTGATGCTGTTCAGATTATGTTTGTGTTCAAGTTTAGTTAATCTCTGCCTTGTTGTTTGGGCTCACATCTTTGCATGGATGTATTGTTTACTGGTCTTTATGATTATTAGTTTGACTTCTTGAAAATCTTTCAATTGTTATGCTCGTTCTATTTTATAAAAAAATATTTAACTAATATGTTAACCATTAATAAATTAATATATTCTAATTAGTAACGTACTCCGTTTCATATAAAAGAAGTAACATAACCAGTTTAAGTTTTATTCTACAAATACCTATAAAATTAAAAAGTTTAACTTTTATTCTACAAATACCTATAAAATTAAATGAATTAATTGCATGATTCTTCGTTATTATAATTTTTTATATTTCATTAAATTTTTCTTACAAATTTATTATAAAAATAAAAAAAATAAAATTCTTTTTATTATTTTTTCTAAAATTTTTAATTAACATGTAATTTTTTTTAGATAATTTTTTCATACAAAACTATAAAATTTCTAAATATTTTTTTATACATTTTTATGAAATTTCTTAAAAAAATTAGTACTAATTTCTTGCAAATGATTTTTCATAAATATCTCTTACAAAAAATAATTAAAACGAAATTAAGCAATAGGTGTTTTTTTAGTAGTGCTATAAACCCCACATATATATTGAGAAAATATCAGCTTTTAGTTTCTCAATATATCTTTAGTTCTAGTAATTACTTTTTAAGAGAGATTAAAATTGTTAGAAAATAGAAAAAATATTTAATCTCGTAAAAACTAAATAAGAGTAATAGAAATAAATAAAAGACTGAAAGTATAGAGTTAAAATCTGAAACTCATTTTGTACTACAAAATCATTTTAAGTCAAAAATCACAGATCTGGTTGCGATAGAGCTTAAAAACAGTCTTCCGGTATTCTTTTTGCAATTCACGACAATGAAAAGAACTCGTGTCATCACACAATGTGACGGATATCCATTCACTTACTCAATTTTTTATGCTACACATGCACTTTTGTAAAAGATGAAGATTAAATATTAAATGTAGGAACATTGACAAAAGTAACATTTTTTCGGAAATACTAAAATTTAATTTTGTTATGTCTAATTATTCGAGCTTTTCGTATATGTCTTGAACAGAGGACACCTGAAGTGTCTTTGTATACATTTGATAAGACGTTCTAGAGTTGAAGCATTTTATTTAGACAATTTTTTTCAAAAATAAATTAGGATGAAATTTAAATGAATTTTTAACACGCTAAATTTGTTAAGAACGCAGTTTTTACACAACAGTTAATTTTTTAAATAAATATGAAATTAAATTTTTACTCATGAATATTTTTTTTGGTTAAATATGTTTTTGTCTCTTAAGTTTAAGTGAATTTTAGAATTAGTTCCTCGTCGAAACTTTATACCAATTTAGTTATTCATCTTTAGAAATGCGTGAATTTAGTCATTCTTATCAAATTTATTTGACATTTTAAACGCATTTTGTAATAATATTTGAATTAACATTGAAGAAAAAATGTGTCAAACGGTATAAACAATTTAAATACTATGATGAAATGTACTTGAAGCGTCAAATAAACTTAACAAAATTTGATTAAAAAGACTAAATTCACATATTTTTGAAAATAAATAACTAAATTGGTCAAAATTTTTAAAAGTGAACTAATTCTAAATTTTACTGAAAATTGAGAATGAAAAGAAATTTAATCATTTTTGTTTTTTTCTTAATGCTCTCAACTCAATGATGCCTTCAATATTAATGGCGTGAATTGGTATGGCTAAGCATTCCCTGGAATTAAAATGGTATAACGAATAAGATCTTGGTCCATGCTCTGCACCTACATGTATTCCCATTGGGCAATAATGCGGTGCCATTCCTATAACCAATGACCAATGACCAAATAAAAGTTGCACTAATGATTCACGATATCAGTCCCATACGTTAAGTACCATTCATTACCTTAAAAAAAAGCACATGCAGTTCATCAAATAGAAATGGAAATGGTGCATGCATGCATGACAATTTGGCAATTCGTAATACAATTTGATTGTTGCCATTCTTGAGAATGCAGTTTTGAACTCTGATCAACAAGTTATTCGAACGTATCTGCTTAGATGAATTTGAGCAATAATATGTTGGTCAAGAGAAGTTTATCTACCTGCAAACACGGGCACGGCTCTTCATAATTAAGGGAACTAAGGCTTCCAAATCAATTTTAACACTCACAGACTACTTTTCAGTACGTTGCATTTTAATTTATGCAGAATATTCATGAAAAAAAAACTAAAAATATTGGAATTAATTAAAATAAATTTTCAGATAAAAAGGATTTTATTTCACATATATATATACACTAATCAATTAATTAATTCACTAATAAATTGAATATTAAATTTCAATGTTAAAAAACTTAAAATTAATAATAGAAAATTCAAATTGTTTCTTTTTTTTTTCTTTTTAGTTCTTTTAAAATGGAACCGAAAAAGGAAAATTGATTTTTAGTAGGAGTAGAAAAAGTCAATTCGACTTTCATCGCCAACACTCTCAACAAACAAACGTTTTTTTTTCTTTGAATTTTTTTTTTCATTAAGTCATATTTTAAATTTATTTTGAGGTTCTAGACAAAAACGAAATAATATTTTTATCTAAATCTTATATGTTAGCATTTTTGTATAAACTCTTTAACCTCAGTTAGCCAGATGTAAGGTGAATGAGTAGATTAAGGGACCTAATTTTCAGTCCTACGATCAGAGTAATGTTTTGATTTCATGACATCGTTACTTCATTATTGGTTCTACGATGGAGTTAATGTTTCGATCTCAGGACATCATTAGGATTAATCTATCCTTCATCTTTGGTATCCGTTTTGGAATGTGAATTTTATGATACTTTTGTGCTTCAAAGATATTTCTAAGAGTGGGAGGAATAAAAGATATTTAAATCTTTTTAGACTTCGACTTTTAATTAAGATGCACTAGTGTAGAATTCTCATTTTACCTCGCCTTATATGCCTCGGTTGGCCAGGAACCGAAGCATATAATGGTGCGGTGACATTTTTGTAATTAGAGCCAAGTTTTAGGTCTCGGTTCTCCAAATACCCGAAGCCAAAAAGGGGTATAGGCCCCGGTTCGTCCAAAATCGGTGCCAAATAGTGGTATAGGCCTCGGTCCAGTAAGACCCGAAGCCAAAAAGTGGTTGGACGTTAGCTGTTTGGCCTCGGTCCAAGGAGACCCGGTGCCAAAAGGGAGTCTATGGCTTCGGTTCCCCTAACAACTGAAGTCATAGGGTTTATTTAGGATTCAAATTTCGCGAACCATTCTTCTTCCCCGCCGCTCTCAATTTCTCTCTGAAACTTCATTTCTCTCTTCTCTCTCCCTGTAACTCTAACTCTTCCTCGCTGCACCTCCACTGAAACATAGCATACACAGGATTTGTTCTGGTGGTTGCGTTAACGGTTTTCGGAAGCACAAGGTTGGAGGGAGCGTGGCTTCTATGTAGGTGACTTCGTCGTTGAAGCTTGTGTGAGGGAAGGGCTGTGACAGAGGGAAGATGAAGGTTTCGCGAGTGTAGCGGCAGGAGGAGAGCGTGAGGCCGAGGTGGGTGTGGGCTTAGAAGATCAATGGTGTCATGGATTTGAGAAGTTGTGTGGTCCTACACGTTTTGATTATGGTCTTTGTTGGGTACACAAAGAGGCTCGATTTTGATAAAACATAAGTGTCGAAGTAGGAGTTTCCGACGGTTGAAACCACCATGCATTGAACCTCTTGCACCGTTAAGGGTTTTGTTGGACTAGGATAAGTTGGGTGCCATGAATCTGCTGCAATCCTATTTCAGAAGAAAGGTTTCAGGGTCTCCAAGAACGCGTTGCAGCACTGCGTAGAACAGGCCTCGGTTCAAGCGTGACCCGAGACAGAAAAATGCTTTACGACTTCGATCCACATCTAAGGCCAAAAGTCATCCCTTTTGGCCTCGCCCCAATATGCTTCGTTTCTGGAACCGGAGCAGAATATAAAAAACAACCGGGACCAAAGATCCTTATTGTACTGGTGATGATACATCAAAATAGTATAAACAAATCAAACATAATCATGAAATATATATGAGATGTGAAGAAATTTTAACAAAATTTGTAACTCCCATCGAAATGACTAAGAATAAAATGGGTGTGAATAATTATGATACGTTACCGATAAAACGGTGTAGATATATAAATATATATTAGTTTGGTGGACATGAACCAAGATACCTTTGTGAGCTATATAAAGAGGACATCCAATGTACTATTCCACAGAAACAAGTGGGAGTTTGGAGTTGGGTACAGAAATGTGTTCTTCTGATTCTGCTCTGTGTGAAGAAGTCACTGTCCTCTCAAAATGCTCCATAGTCCCTCACCAAAACTCCACTCTCGGAGACCTCAAACTCTCCATCTCAGACCTTAACATGTTTTTGGCTCACTACATCCAAAAGGGTTGTCTCTTCACCACCCCATCTCTCCCCTCTCACACTCTTATCCCTCACCTCACCAACGCGCTTTCTCGCACGCTCTCAATTTTCCCTCCATTAGCTGGCCGATTCAAAACTCATGCCGACGGCCACGTCTACATCGCATGCAACGACGCCGGCGTCGATTTCATCCACGCCACCGCCAACAATCTCTCTGTCACCGACCTCCTGTCGCCGTCGGATGTCCACCCGGCCTTTAAGAAATTCTTCCCTTTCCACCACAAAATCAGTTACACCGCCCATTCCTCCCCCATCATGGCCATTCAGGTCACTGAACTCACTGACGGTATTTTCATCGGTTGCGCCGTCTGCCATGCTGTTACCGATGGTTCCTCCTTTTGGAACTTCTTCAACATCTTTTCTGCAGTTTCTCGAGAAGGACTCATATCTCCCTCTAGGCTCCCGGAGTTTCACCGGGAATCAATCCTCATGTCGAAAGTCGTTCTCCGAATGCCCCAAGGTAATAATCCACTTCTTCATTTTTTTCCATAATAACAAAAGCTAATTTATTTTAACAAAAAAAAAAAGATTTAAAATCATTTAATTCAAATAATTTAATACGTATATCTTACTATGCAATGTAAGGTGTGAAGCACGCAATGAGTTAATTTTCACCTTATAATTTTTTTTGCTAGAATAAGTTAAATTTAAAGTCAGTTATTAGATTATAAAATATTTGAAAAAATATCGAATACAAAATTTTAGCTATTGAGATTGAAAGAAAATCTTACACTCACTGAAAACCTTGAGTAATTAAACAAAAAAATTAACGGAAATGAATTTCAGCATGAATTTGCATCTTAAAATTTACAAATAGAGTTTTTTTGTTTAAGTAGAACTCAAGGTCACCTTCGATGTTGACGCGCCCTTTCGCGAGAGAATCTTCAGTTTCAGCCGTGAATCGATTCAGAAGTTGAAAGGCTCAGTGAACAAGAGTAGGAAAATGTTTGGAGCAGGAAAAGAGGTGGTGGATGTTGAGTTAATGGCGAAGCTGAGCAATGACACAGAATTGAAAAAGGTGACAGAGGGCGAAACGACAGAGATTTCTTCGTTTCAGGCCTTGTGCGCGCTGATGTGGCGTTGCGTGACTAGAGCAAGGAATTTAGAGAAGGGTAAAACGACGACGCTCCGAATGGCAGTTAATGTTCGGCAACGTTCGGAGCCTAAATTGGGGGATTGTTACTTCGGGAATGCGATTCAAAGCATCGTGACGGTTGCAGCAGTTGGTGACGTCGTGTCCATGGACCTTGGCTGGTGTGCGGAACAGGTGCACAAGAGCGTGAAGGCGTTCAGTAGTGATACGGTGCGTCGTAACGTGGAGAATTGGGAGCGTGAGCCAAAGTGCTTCGAGTTAGGGAACCATGACGGTGCCACCGTGCAGATGGGAAGCTCGCCAAGATTTCCGATGTACGACAACGATTTCGGGTGGGGACGACCATTGGCCATGCGAAGTGGTGGAGCTAACAAGTTCGATGGAAAATTGTCGGCGTTTCCCGGGAGATATGGCGGTGGCAGCACCGATTTGGAAGTGGTTTTGGCGCCGGACACGATGGCGCGTCTGGAGTCTGATCCTGAGTTCATGATTTACTTGTGTGGAGAATAGGAACACATGTTTGAATCTTAAATAGCTCTTGACTTTTTTAAATTTAGGTTTTGAATTCTGATTTTGTTGTATGAACCCTTATCTCTACATCATTGTGACCTTCTTTCTTATTCGTCCTGTTATTAATTATTGTTTTCTGTTCCAAAAATTATAGTTTCTCTTTAATTTCTGAGTGGCCCTTTCTTCTTCATTTTTTCTTTTCTGGTAATATATAAAGTGTTGGTTTCATAGTATTTTCCTTCATTTTTTTTATTTACTTCCATTGTTTTCAAAAATTTAATTTAATCTTAAATTTATTTTAAATAACTGAATTTTTTTTTTTTGCGATATAAGATCCCTCTGTAAGGATCTGTTTTGTGACGAAGACGATATGGAGCACCAGAAAATCTTGAAGGTGTTTAGAATCCTCATGCCAAAAATTAGACATTTTGAAACAATGTCCACTGTAGAGGCCCTTTAGCCAAACAATCTTTAGCAACCTAAAAATACAATAGGTTTAATTGTAACTTTGGTTATATAATTTACAAAATTCAATATTTTAGTGCCTAAATTTTTTTCGGTGCTATGATTATATCATGTATAAAAAAATTACAGATATAATTAAAAAATAAGGATGAAAGTTGCCTATGTTTTTTAAAAAATAAAATAAATAATATAAACTAAATTTATAAATTTTAAAAATTTAGAAACCAAAATTATAATCTATTTAATATTGCGGTCAACTCTACATGTAATAACGCTTTTATTTAAACTTTAACCTGACCATAAAATTATATTTTATTTTGAAAATAATAAATATTTAGTGGCGTTTTGCTATGTATTGTTATTGCATTTAATGCGTGAATCAATGTCGCTTTTAATGATATTTTCTGGCTGGCGTTCCTTTATGTTTATTCAACTGTTACTTCACATTATTTTATGTGTTGTTTAGTTTTTTTTACATATATAAAGAAATAATAAATTTTAGGAATTTTGTTAATAAATAAATTTACCTTCGTCTTTAAGAATACAATTTTGAATCCATAATTACATAACACTGTAACATCGCATTAAAAGATATGAAATTATTAAACAAGATAATTATTAAACATTGACATGTAACTATTATATTATAATCATATATATATATATATATATATATATATATATTTTTTTTTTTATATATTTTGACAGGTCTTTTTACTTTTTTTTGTAACTTAAAATTTAATTATTTTTTAATAATTATATAAAAAAATTCGTATATATTTTTTATTTTATTTTTAAAAATATTTTAAGAAATATTAAAAATTTTAAAATACATAATCTTTAAAAAAATTAACATTAAAAAATGAAAAATAATAAACTAAAAAAATGATTAAAATTCAAAAAAATTAAACTTTAAATAAAATTGAAAAAGTTAAAACAGAATATCCGGAAGCCCACAACCTTCATTGGATTTCGATATTCAGAAGAAACATTTATCGAAAGTAGTTTTGGACGTGAAATCTGCGCAACAAAGGGCTAAAGGGCTTTTTTGAATTTAAAAAGTGTTTAAAGGTGTAGAAGAAAATTTTGAGGTGCAGGGAAGAAACCCTTGTAAAGTGTTCAAAGAACTCTTGAATTTTTTCAATTCCTCCTCTTCAAAGTTTTTTTTTTTTAAAGGGAAAGCAACCAAAGTAAGGGAAATTTGTTTGCACGTTAATTTTCTTCATTTATTTATAGATTTGAATGGAATTGTAAGTTGAGCTTGTTATACCATGGATTCCCATTAGTAAATGAAAGGTGTTGGGTAAATTTTGTCTGAGTCAATGATGTATTACTAACATGGATTTCCACCTGTAGATGTTCGGTTGACAGATTTTTAAATTTTCAATGTTTTGTGTAGTAATTATTCAGCAACAATTAAGTTAAAAGCTCAATAACGTCTGCTATATCATATAGGATCATATTATATATATAAAAAAAAAAAAGGTAAAATAGTGCATGTAAAAGCATTTTCTTTTAAGAAAAATCGGTGAAACATAACTTGTATGCCGTCATGGTGAACTAGTTCTCTGACAGTAAGAAAATGACTCCCAAATGTTTTACCCAAGGGAAATTACCTTCGAAGACTCCAAGCATTTGTCGAATTTACTATATTTATCCATTTTTCTATATTGTTGATGTAGATCGTCTTATTAGTTAACTTTTCCAACGCCAGAAATTTTTATTCTCGTTATACAAAATGATTATTATTTAAATTCAAGATGGTATGTTTCGAAAAATAGAAACTCTGGGGCAACATGTCAGAAATATAAAACTAGCAAGTAATTTACAATCTAATCTAAATCAAAACAATTTACAATTGCAATGATCACATAGTTACATACTTGCAGGTGATACATGCAATCTTAGCTAACATGGTTCAATCTATTGCCTGGTCGATAAACCATAGCATGGCATGTTATATGATTTCTTCCTAGTCGCAACTCGGAACAATGTACGGGATTCAGCGGATTCCGGTCAATTAAAAATCAGAAAAAATTTACCAGGGCAAAACATTAATTTCTGAAATCTTAATTTGTTTTAATAACGAATTCTTTAACAGTCGTTTCCAAAACTACCAAACAAAGAAAATGAGCAACGTAATGAAGAGTATACTACATGGAACACCGGAACAAGCATAAAAGGATCATTATGCCATGTTAGGTGTAAGTTCTCTAATCCGACAAAAGTAATAAAAAAAAAGTGTTAACAATCTCAATCCAAGTATTCAATAACATTGAGTTCCGAATATCACAATCCATCAAAACTTATGCAGCTGCACTCGGCACTGTAACTGACTTTGAGTCTTCTGCCCGTTCGTGTTCTTTGTTAAGCATCTGAAATAACATTTCAATAAATAAAGACATGAAACACAGTAAATCAGTAATGATTTGGGAACCTCTTTCACTTGACAAGATTAACTCATCATTTGTTAACGCAGAGAATCAATGAGTTTCAGTAGTTTGAATCCAAGAATCCAAACTGATTGTTTTTTATTTTTAACCTAATCAAACTCGATGTGATTAGCTTGAGAATTAGATTTATGCACTACAAAAACTCAACAAAATCAATATTGTAAGTCTATTATCATTATGGACGGAATTTTATTGTACAATCGTGTTTTTTTTTTTTAACTGTTACGTTATTCAGTCCGTGTAAGCCGATTACAATAAGACGTAATTTACCCCTTTTAATGACAACATTACGCGAGTTTTTTTTTGGACAAATTGTATTCGTTCTATTCCTAAAATAAAATTCTGCACATTTGTATAACGATGGACTCATTGATCCGAACCAACCAGTTCTTGATTGGTTCCGGATCGTCCAATTTAAAAAAGAAAAATTCAAACCGATAAAAATTGATTGGTTCAGATTTCATTTTCCTCAAATCCAATTCAAAGTAACCCATGTACAGCCCTAGGCTCATCAAGTGTCTAGCCTATTAAATACTAAACTTTAATATACAAATGGAGAACTAATTATTTCCAAAACCTGGCAACAATTTATATTCTCATAATATGGTAACAAATTAAGTAATTAATTAATCAGCATGCATAAATGATTCTTGCGGCAAAGTTTAAGGAATTGTATCTAACCTTGTTGTTAATCAAGTTGTGGAGTGCAATTACACTTCTAATGAGAGACGAGAGGTATATTACCAGCATCATATCATTGGTTTTCACTACACAAGACAGATCAACGATTTAAAAGAGATATTCTAGAAAAACATGACATTGAAAAATACAAGGCACAAATCATAACCTGCAAACGCCTTGATAAGATCAGCCACGTTAAGATTTGGTAGCAGGTTAAACACGTCCTGCAAATTGTAATTAGAAATGGGATGGTTAGAAAGAATAGTGTAGCATAAGAAGAAAAAAAAGGGAAAAAGAATGCTTCTATTATTCCAAACAATTATGCCTTCCAGCCATTAATGTCACAATACATGCTTTGTTAGTTTTGTTACAAAAGTTTCCAAATTAAACTAGGAAATTCGGATCAGCAGAAAATACTTGATTAAGATTCTTGAACTAATTGATAACAATGTTAATAATCCAGCATTTACTGAGCCTGAATATGAGAAACAAACCTGCAGATGGTACAGGATCTCATGGTTTAATGGAAGCTTTCCATCAATAACAAGGTCAAGGTAACTCCTTATCTCTTTAAGTCTAGCATCCAAACCCTTCAAGGCTGTAAGTTTTGCACTTACCTAAGTAAAAATTACTTTGTCAATACTCAACATCAATTATTTTTCTTTTAAAAGGACAACAAAAGTATTAGCAGTGAAAAAACAAATAGAATAATCAGGAAAAGAGAACACAAAGTGAAAGGAATTAATAAGGACGTGTCATTAGGAAAAAATAAAACCTCAGTTGCAAGGGTGCTAATGGTTGTATCCTTTACATCTCTAAGTAAATGTTCCACTCCTGCACATGGGTAAGAAGAATAAAAAGAAGAGAGGAATTGGTTACCCAACTGTATGGATAATAAAATTGAAAATTTTCAACAGAATAAAAAAATAAAAATTACAGCAGTTTTATGTTTAATGGCATGGAATACCTATTTCTTCAACTTCATGAGCTGCAATCTCCGATGGCACATGTACAAAGACCTTTTGGCTTTTTTGGGTGGCATTCTGTATTCAGAATAAACTATATGTAACTTTCTTTGACTACTAATTAATTTAGTGATGAGCAAAAACTAGCTCCCTTCCAACCATCATATACAGCAAGAACACTTTTGCAATAATATAAGTAAAAAGTATAAAAATTTCTATCACAGAGATAAAAGACATAACTTCTACCTCTTTAACCTCTTCAACAGCGTAATATGCTTTTGTTGGGATTCCCAATTCCTTGGGTTCAACATCAATGATAACCAAGACAGGATTTGGAACATAACTGCAATCATTATAAGTTTGGTCAATTTGGATAAAGATTAGGATAAGGACAGAATGAATCAAAGAGCTTAAGAGTAACACGTCCCAGTTATATATATATATATATATATATTGTAAAACTAGGAAATATTAACTACTAAAGGAAGTGACGAAAAGACATGGCATTGAAATATTATTATACACAGGTTTTCGGATCAAAAACATACTCATTAAATAAGCCATGAATGTCAAGGTCATTTTCACGCAGCTTTGGACCTGTGCTATACCACCCCACAACATGCTCCTTTGCTGTAAACAAAAATAATCCATGCTCAATTATATTCGAGTATTCAATTGTAATAAAATAAAGGAAATACAAATTCTCCCAACTCATACCATTTATTCTTTTAAACATGGAAAACATTGATTCATGGTAATTGTGGTCCAGAAACCAGATGCTAGGATCTTTGTCATCTTCTTCAAACGGCACTGTCAATAAGAGAACTAAGAAGTGAGCAATGTTGGCAATATTAAGATCACACTTGGGATCCTGAGGAGGATCGCAAGATCGTAAAACATATGATCCTATCAGGGTTAGGACGATTTTACCAAAATGTAAAATCGTACCACTATATAACACAGAAAAACACACGTAAAGAAAATAGGTAAGAAATAGATAATAGCATCAATAAAGAAAACATAAAACTGAAATTTAATAACCATGACATCCAAAGAGACTCATAATATAATTAGTCGCGTAAATATCCACCATTTCCAGACCCATTGCCCAAAAAAAGCCAATGTTCAGTTATTACAAAGCAAACCAAAATACTAAACCGGTAACAGCGTCCAGAAATGAGAAAGTTGTGAAGGGAATCGAAAAGAAAGGGTCAAGGGAGATGGTACAGGACGGCTTATGAAAGCAAGGCAGGCGAGTGAAAGAGAATGTGCTATGAGCGGCTGTTATGGTGCAGAAGAAAGCATAGATGAACATGAACCTGTAAAGGGCTTGGACACATATAAACAAGGGTGGAATAGCAGCTGCGACGCATGAACAACGGAGTCGAAACAAATAGCCTCAAAACTTAAAGAAATTGATCAGCGACATGCTACTGCTCTCAGCTTCGTTTTACTAAGAAAACATGTTTTTTAAGGTCTCTTAAGGTAATTACAATCTTGGGCGCCACGCTAAATAAACCTAGTCAGACATTAAATTTACATTATGTAACTCAAGATAAAGCTCCTAACAGGTTGCGTATAAGTTCAAGAGATTTAAGTCCAGCGAGAGAGGTTTTAGTGTCGAAATTTCTTTAACCAAATTTCAGGATCAAAAAACTCGCGCGATCTCACTAATATATATTACCGCGACAAAATTAGGGCACAAATCCTCGCAACAACTCCAACAACTATTGAGTAAAGGAATGCGGTAATGGAAAAAGAAAAGGACAGATCCGAACCGGCGTAGCTGTTGGTAACGTCAACGGTGCCTTTGAAAGAAGAGCCGAGCAAAACGCCGACGACGCGCTTGCGCGTGTCCTTGGCGACTCTATTGTAGTTGTCGACGATGCTAAGAAGCACGAGCGGGTGAACCACGACCTTCTCGATTGGTCGAGATGAGATTTGCTGCGTCTTTATCACGTCCATTGCAATTCCAGAAACTCGAAGTTCCCTTTATCTTTCTCCTCTACTTCTTCTTCGTCTTCCAACTTCAATTCTTTTCTTCCCCCTCTCCTCTCTTCTGTTCTGCGCCCCACTCACCTCCTTTGCCTTTTCTTCTACTTTTCTTTGCGTGTTGTGTTGGATTGGGCTCTCATCTTCCTATTTTATTCAATCTCCGATTTTTGTACAACGGCCCACTCTTTTCTCTTTAAGCTACATTGGGCCTCAGGCCCAATATTAAATCGAAACTTCCGGCATCCGTTTGTTACGTTGCTAGTATATATATTTTCCAGTAAAAATAATTACTTTTTATTAGTTAAAATTTATTAAAATTATTTTATTTTATTATATTTATTCAAAAATTATTTTTTATTTGAGTAAAGTTTGATACCGATATTAAAGAAAATTACTGAAGGTACCACTGGGATTAAATCTAAGGCTTGTCACTCGTAGCATTAAATATTACCCTTTTTAATAAAAATTGTACACTTTTAAATTTTTTAGATGATATATTGCATGCGAAACAGGGCAATATATATCACGGTCTTCTGAAATTATTGTAGGTCATCTTAAACACTACAGTGTTTTGAATTAGTTTTATATGATAAATCAATGTCATTCCCATCGTGACAACATTTTGTATCATTTATTACACACATTTGAGTGTATAAGATTCATGATATTCAAGATAGGAGCAGACCCGAGGCATGACTCATTTATAACCATATAGTAAAATTATTATTGGTATCCTTTAAGCATTCCAAGGTGACATCTCTCATGAGGATGCGAGTTATTAGAGAATCCCAAGCATTGAAGATATCAAAGGATAATCCAACAGAGTATACTCAAAAAAACAAAAAAAAAAACACCAACATGAACGAACATGCAGAGAAGAATGTCCAAGCATTTCCAATATTTAACTAGGTAAATATTAATATCAAGATACAACTTTTTTTTTAACATTTCATAATGCATTTCCTTTATTGTAAACCTAATAACAATTTATCAAAGAAAACCCTCCTCTTTTCTAAGCACCACCCCGAAAAGATTCCCATGTTCACATAAAACTCAAGCGAAGATCTAATGGTGGATGGTTCATTTGTTCCTCCTCCGTGTACGAAAACATTGTATTATCCCTGCAGTCACTTGCATGAACCTTCGTACTCTTTGATTCTGATTCACCAAAAGAGTTCAGGGGGAATAGTTGAAGAGTCTCAGTCACTTTCTCAGCCTCAGAAACGTCATAAAGCTGAGTAAAATCTGCTAAAAGAAACAGATCAAATTACACATTAGATCAACAACCAAGCAAGTTGTGTTGTGTTTGGCGTTTGAAAAAAGATTGTGGCACTTACTTTGCGTGAAAAAATTCATGGAGATGGAGTTTTCAGTACGAATCACATCCTTATCAACCTTGCGACGCTTTTGTCTTTCCCTGGCCTTATGGTTCTGAAACCAATAGAAAACGTTTTTGCTCTCAATCTTACCATAAAAACTGAGCTGGTTAGAGATCTTTTGAATCTGATCAGTGCTTGGGGTGCGGAGTCCAGAACTGAACAGTTGAGTCAGAACCTTAGCCTGCTCAGTTGTGGGATTCCAACGCCCACACTTGGTGCCAGTGGCACTAACTCTATTACCACCAACATTTTCACCTCTAAAACAAAAATCTGACATGCCCTCTTCCATATAATTTCACTACCAGAAGCCTCTCAAAGATTCTGTGCCTCTGAACACAAAACTTTACCTCTGAGCTTCTGAACCATAAAGATCTCAGTCCGTGTGCATTTATAATACCATGACTCAATAATCTAGAGCCAAAATCTGACCTTTTCCTCTTGGTTTTTTGTATTGCTTCTGGGGCATTACAGATCAAACATTATGTTTTATAACTCATATTGTCTTATTGAATTTAGGAAATATGAGACTAATGAACAACACTGAGCAACATATGTACTTTGGTTTAGCCTAGTTTTTTGTGCTAATAAAGAAGTGGAAAAGATAAAGACATGCGCAAAAGCAGCCACTATTCAACGTTTTGGTCCGGGGCAGAAAACATGTATGTTTCATTTGTGGTGATTAAACTATTACGTAGTTTGTGCTATGGAAACATAATTAAATGTTTTCCATTTCTCGTGCTAATCTGCTTAGACACAATACTGAGTTTTTTCGTTAAAGAGAACAATTGTTGCTAAGTTTGTACTATTATAATATATGTATAAAGTGGTCGTTATGTGTCTTTGTGTAATTTTCAATGCTTTATGTTTCACCAATTATACTCATGAGATTAATCCAATTCCATGAAGACGTGTGAGTTAAGCCAAAATTTGATTTTAAAAGAAGTGGTTGTCTGCTAAAGTTCATAAAGAATGGTCTAAAGTAGTTTGATATCTAAGTGTGAAGGAGGGGCAAAGGGAAGTGAAAGTCAAAGTTGCATATTGTTTGATCTCTTTTGGACTATTGTGATCAGAGTAAAGACTGACACAGATACGAGTTAGGTTGACTAGTTTTCATGGAAAACTTCTTTTTAAGATGTGAAAACATTCACTAGAGACAACAGAGTCACCCAATTGATTGATTTTAGAGGAACAATTCAAGACCTACAAAAAGGAGAGTAACTTGGCTTTTCTTATGTCACTTTCTCTTGTCTTTTGTACTTGTCTTTCAAACAGGGACTCAAACTTCTTTTCCTTCTTCGTTTGGTCCAATTTAATCGGCTATTATGTATAATAGCTTTTAAGCCTAGGAAATAGGGATACATACATGTGTGATGAAAATTGAAATATTCTTGAGATTTATGCAGTAGTAATACGTGTCCTTCTATGACATTGCATTGCAAAAAAAAAAAAAAAAAAAAAAAAACACACTAAGCACCGGTAAAAATGATGTGAATTTATCCATACAAGTGTTATTCCACATCACAGATAGAGCAATAAAAATGCATTTTAATATCAAAGAAGGTATATACGGAAAAGACAAAACATTAAATAAGCTATTAACAAATTCTAATTATATAAAATATAAAGCAGAGTACGATGAAATAGCAGTAGTAACATGCATTACTACAGTTTGGTAGTGAAGAAGGAGTGAGGGCACTTCCTACAATTCCCGAGAATGTGTGTTCAATTCACGAGTAACATTTTGTCTGTTCATAGTTGGCAACAAGGGCTTTGGCTACTCTAACTTGTAGGATTTTTGGACTCAAGTTGTTAACCCGTCCTCGAATGTTAGGCACTAGTTATTTGTCATACACAAAAATACCTCATCGAGCAGCTAAGAAGTCTTTCCCAGAGTCAACCACACGGCATTTAAGAAGGTTAAGTGTTTCAAGTGCTTCGTTCCAATACAATCAAATCTCATTGAGTAAAATTCTATTATTTTTTGGATGAAATAAAGTGATAAAAAGGAAAATTACACAAAAAGTAATTAATCAGTTTTTCTGACAAATAAGTCATCATTGTAATTATTAAATACTTCATTATAATAAAATGGTTAGTAAACTTCTAAATGCCTCTGTTCACAATTTCTTGAAGAAAATGTTAAACAAAATTTATAGTTGATCCATGTATTTTTAAATAATTATGATAATGGTCTATAATAAAAGACAAGATTTAACATTTATCCACCTACGCATAATATACGTACTTTGTTTGTGGCCGATGAATAAAATATAGTTTCGTAAACCGAAGATTAATATATTGTGTAAATGAGAACTATTAACCCAATTATATAAAAGTTCACGTAGATAATTTAGATAGCATGAGGAATAAAATTAATTTTCAGTTAAACTTGATGAACGAAAAATATGGTTAACCGTTCAAATAAAAATCGTATTTATTTAGAAAATCAAGGACCAAATAGACCACCAATACTCATTTCAATTATTAAATTGGTTGTTTATATGAATATTTGATCCTATTACTCCCACGTTGAGACTAAAATACTGTCTCTTATGGAAGTCTAAAGGCGAAGGGTTTAGAATAAAAATTAGTAGCGTGAAATGTGAATGCTGGACGTCTTTTGTATCAGCCGTGTCTTTTATACTTTCTTGTCTCCACTTTTCTCAATGCTTTTCTACAATCACTATCCTACCAATTAACACAAAACACTGCCTCTTTCACATTTCTTTATTCAATTTAAATAAAAATGTAATTTCATTATATATATATATATATATATATATATATATATATAAAAAATCAATGTCTTTAGAGTCATACGGCATCAAACGGTGTTAGGAAAAGCGCACATTCTATCAAAACGTGCGTGTGAACAGTGACCCCGATTAATGTTCATATTCTTAGCAACACTGCAAATCAATAAAGTTAGGTTAAATTTGAAAAAAAAAAGAATATGAAAGTAGACAAACTAATAGGGATAGGACAAAATGATGTCACAACTTGTTTTAAACGAAAGAGATGTTTGGAAGAAAATGGAGTCGGTTCCAATGAGTAACAACAATTTGCAATTATGTATGTGAACAGTGTAGAGGCTCTTAATTTATTGATGGGAAGAAATCCAATGAGTGTTGAGTATGTAGTCGTACAAATCCCGGAAGAGAAACTATATGCCCTCAATACCGTAGTCGTTTGCTTGCATTTTCCCGACCAAATAGGCCCTCAAATTCTAACCTAGGATTCTCCGATCTATGTATCTGTAAATGACAGTGACGCCGAGAAAATTTTTATTTGGTGCAGAGATAGGGACTTATCTAGTTTTTTTGGGAATAAAAATAGGAGTGAGGGAAAACTAGTTAATACTGATTGAAAATCAGCATTTCCCAAGCAAATTGATTTACACCGAAGCGATACCAATCCAGGTAGAATGATTGACTTTGTAATCCTTAACAGATCATTAATTTACTAAGGATGAAAGGAAAGGAAATGCTAAATTAACAATGCACACACTTAATTACTGTAATGGCGATATATTGCCTTCGTCCAAACTTTAAACATCACATTTTTGGGTCGAAAATAAACTCGTGCCCGTGGGTATCACCCGAACCCGTCCCCGTTTTGACGGGGAATCCCCGCTTTGACTGAGTATGGGTATGGGTATGGATAATACCCGAAATTTTCAACTGGGGATGGGATATATATATACCCGCCCAAATACCCGTCCCCGCTTAAATTACTAAACTATTTATAATTTATTAAATAATCTAAAAAATATATATAAATAAATAATATATTTACACATAAAATA
>Ga0214545_1001553_pt1 | contig 43213 bp, 18 predicted proteins | sample CNSS4metaG_FD_160064 | JGI IMG/M metagenome (GOLD analysis project Ga0214545, IMG submission 160064) | Root nodule microbial communities from cowpea collected in UCLA plant growth center, Los Angeles, California, USA - CNSS4 | ecosystem: Host-associated > Plants > Roots > Nodule | place: USA... | reverse complement strand
AAAGTTAAATAATTCTTATCACAAGAGGAAGAATATAAGGTAAAATTATAATTTGAGAAAGGATTAGAAAGAGCCTGTATTGAGACGCGCAGAGCATTGTCGTTATAGAGAAAAAGCTTCCACTAGTGCTCAATTGGTTGGAGCATCGTGCTGATAACGTGTTATGAAATAAAGTGAATAATAGAGAGAATAATAGATAATAGAGAAGAAACAATAGAGAATGAGAGAGCAACTCATTTGTGTATTATTATTGATAGGAAGAGTCCTATTTATAGATACAATATGTAATCCATAAAGGAAACAAATCAACTTAGTTAACACAAATATTTACCACAAAGAGTAATGAATCATATGAGTAAATGTATCAAATCAATGGACAATCATTAATTCATAACATAAATAAAATTGTAAAAGAATTTTTATTAAAAAATTATAGAAATAAATTATTTTTATAATTTTATCAAATTTATTTTTTTATTTTGTAGATGAATTTGTTTTTGTTGAGTTTGAAAAAGCAGTGCACCTAATGGGACAGAATTGAAAGAATTTGAGTATAGAAAAGGAGTAGTTTAAAGGAAACCCCTTTATACATTACTAGCGTAAACACAAGCGCTATCGCGCTTGTGTGTACGTATTTTTTGAATAAGTTAATAAATAAAATAAAAATATATTTATAAAAAATAAAGTGAAATTTATGGAGAAATTATGAGAAAAATAACTGTTGATGAATAATAGGAGAAAAAAGAAGAAGGAAATAAGTAAATAGTTTTATAAAAACTTGTAAAAGTAACCGTTAATTTTTAAAAATTTAATAAATAATTAAATTGTAAAGGGTAAAGTTGAAATTATGAAATGTGGACACAAAAGATGGAATCCCCTTTATATATAGTTATAGATGTCGTTGGCCTTTTTATTTTGTAAGCGGATGATTATTCAAAACTTGATTTTATAAGTGTAAAAATTATTAAAAAAAAAACACAAAAGTTACATTAGAAAATAGTTAAGATGAACATAACAAAATTTGAAAATTCCAAATCAATTATGTAATAATCAGGTCGTACATTTGTAAAGATGCATGGTGTAAGAGAACATAGTCTATAACATATTTGGGGTATTTTTTTTCTAACAATTCAATATTCGTTCTTTTAAGTTTAAATTTTTATAATTCACCTAACTATTAATAATTAGTAAATGTTGGTAGTAATTTTTTACATTTGAATGATTGTGTCCGTAAATTTTTTTAAAGTTAACAACTAACATGGACAAAAGATAAGGAAGTTAGCAGACAGACAGTTACAACAGGTTTTGAAACCCTACAAAGTATACAGTTGTTGTTAACTGTTAACCTTTTAGTTTCCAGAAACTTGTTCCTCCATATATCCACTATCGTATCCATTCTAACACAGAATCTTCACTCTACCATTTTGGTTTTTGCATCATACATGAACAAGATAAAGGGAACAAATGTAAAATCCTGTCATCCATGCATACAAAGATACTTGTATATTATCATTAGGTTTACAACCATGTGTCACCATATTTGGCTATTCATAGTGTATAAATTATGATATGTTGTGTATTTAATCCTGATAAATATTCTTATTTTGTTATTAGAAAGATGATGATGATGATATCATGTACCAATTTACCAGTTTTGGATTAGTAAGTTGAAAATATATATTCACTGGTGGGAACGTAGTATTGTATTGGTTTTAACTCACTAAGAACTTGACAATGATTTAATATTTTGTTCGAAGCACTGAGGTTTATTGTCATGTATTGCACACAACATTTGAAAGAAAATCATACAAGATTTGTTTACATGTAAGAACATTTATTTACATTCAGCCTGTCCTAGAAGAAAATATTAATGAAGAGTTTTATTCTATTTGGTCACAATAAAGATTAGTCTTTCTTCTTCTTATATCTCCTCTCATCAATTCTTTTTTTATCATTGAATAAGGCAAGCATATCAAGTATTAAAAGCCTGTTTTGAATGTCAGATTTCAACATGATTCTCAAGATTATTTTGATTTTCTGGTGTTATGTTATGACTCACCTTTTAAGGGGAAATGGTGTTTGAATTAGTAAGTTAAATGACCTTTAATCTGGTATCATGGACAATTTGAAGAAGCAATATTATGTTTTATACCATTATTGCTCAATAGTTGTTTGAAAAGGAATCCAGAATTAATGTAAAATGTTTCAAAACACTGCAGTAGTTGTGAAGTTCTTGGAAATTGATTAAGGGAACTCTTTTTTCACATCCACTTTATGTAGATAATCTCAAGAAATCTTTCTATGCTAAATAAAGTAAGTTTTCACATAATGATTCTTTATCAACCATCTGATAGAAAATAACAATCAGAATTATGCTTTTCACCACATGAACACACATCTACTTAATTTCTCCAATTTTGTCATGTTAGCTTCATTGTTACAATCAAGTGAATTTTTATAGTGATTAATGTCTAATTTGCCTAATAATTGTAAATTAATATTTTAGGCTGGAGAAAAGGCCTCCAATGAAGAAGAATTAGATGCTAGTAATCTTTGATATGTAAAAGGACCAAATAAAATGGGTGCACCAAAAGTTTTCAGATGTGGAAGAAGAGGAAGAACAATGGCTGGTAAAAGTTCAATTACTCAGCCAGCAACAAGACATGGCACCAGCAAACTGACCAAATATGATTTAGCTGATCTAGAATGGACCAATAGGATTCCAGAGTGTCCTACATACTACCCATCAGAGCATGAGTTTGAGCATCCTTTAGTTTTTCTGCAGAAAATAGCTCCTGAGGCTTCTAAATATGGTATGTGATAGTAGGTTATAGATGTTTTTCCTTTAGTTACAGGTAGTTCATTTGTGTTTATAGAGTAAGGCTTCATCTTTAATTGAAAAGTTTACAGGTTTAAACCAGAGTTATTTATTCAAACAGTTCAGAAGTATCTAAATTTACTTTCTGCATTTCTTGTGTCTTCTTATTTTAGTTGCATTCTTATTGATTCATTGTCATATTTCAGGTATATGCAAAATTGTTTCTCCAATTGCAGCCTCTAACCCAGCTGCTTTTGTTTTAATGAAAGAGAAAAAGGATTTCAAGTTTGAAACAAACTTACAGCCTCTTCGTCTGTCTAAATGGAAGGAGAAGGAAACGATAACCTTTTCTATGAGTGGCAGGTGAAACAATGTCATGCTTTTAAGCTTTTGTGATGCTTAATTTATGTAAACTAGAATAAGTGTTGGTTGTTACTGTTTCAACCAGAAAATATACATATCATGAATTTGAGGCTCTTGCAAACAAGACATTTTTCAGTAGATTTCACTGTTCTGAAGGTCTTTCTTCTTCATGTGTGGAAAAGTTGTTCTGGCATGAGATGATGCATGGAGAGAAGGGAACAGTTGAGTATGGAGTCAATGTTGAAGGTAGTGCCTTTTCATGTGATCCTGATGACAGGCTTGGAACAAGCAAATGGAATTTGAAGGTTGTTTTTCTGATTTGTATGCTTACACCATTTCTTTGTAGTGTTCTTTTAACATCAGCATCCTGCAACAGACTTTTGATTGTCATTGCTTCTCAAAAATTAGAGTCTGCTGATGTTAATATATTAGTCGTTGATTGCAGTAACATTTTTCTTCCATGTATTTTTCTTTTATAACATTTTGCATTTGATTTCAGAATTTCTCACGGCTGCTGCAGTCACCCTTACGTTTAGTTGACAGGGAAATTCCAGTAAGAAAGCAATCTTGGAAACCAAAAATGAATTCAAAAGTTAAAAGTTCTTCTTTCTAATTCCAATTCTAAATTTTAGGGAATAACTGATCCTATGCTTTACATTGGAATGCTGTTCAGTATGTTTGCATGGCATGTAGAAGATCATTATTTGTACAGGTACATCTAAGCACTGTCTCCTTTTCCACTTCCCTATCCATTGATCATTGTTTAACTTTAACATGCATGATATTTCTGTCTTTTTCACAGCATAAATTATCATCACTCAGGTGCAAGTAAAACTTGGTATGGAGTGCCTGGCTATGCAGCCTATGATTTTGAAAAGACTGTCTTACAACAAGTGTATTGCAATAAGATCTTAACAAAACATGGAGAGCATGGAGCCTTCAAGTTTCTTGCACAAAAAACAACCATGTTCCCACCAAATGTTATGTTACAACATGATGTGGAAGTTTACAAGGCTGTACAGAAACCAGGAGAGTTTATCATCACCTTTCCAAGAGCATATCATGCTGGATTTAGTCATGGTAATCTTCCAATCTCTTTGTATGTGTGAATTTGATTACACATGTTCAGAGACATAAATGATTCAAATTCTAGTTTAATACATGTACTAGAGTTTGATTTTCAGGCATGATGAGGTAAAGATTTTAGGTTCTTACTAATCATAGATAGTTTTAACTATAACTTCTGAAGTAACTTTTATAAAAGTACACAATCTCACCATACATGAGAAAGACCTTGTCTAAATTCTATAGATTATTTGCTTCTTTTTCTTGATCATAGGTTTTAACTGTGGAGAAGCAGTAAATTTTGCCACCGATGATTGGTTTCCATTTGGGGCTGCAGCTAGCAGGCGTTATGCACTTCTCAGAATGATGCCTTTAATTCCATATGAGGAACTTCTTTGTAAAGAAGCAATGTTAGTTTACAAGTCTTCAAGAGTCAGAAGTTCCAAGAACAAGTTTGAAGACACAGCATCTTATAAAGCTATAGTGCAGCCTTTCTTGCATCTTATGCAATTTTATATGACATCCCTTTTGCGGCTGAAGAAGAGTTCAAGAAACTTGCGAAGTTATTCAAATACATCAGGTTTGCTGATATGCCGCATATGCCACAGGGATTGTTATGTAGCTTACCTGCTATGCAAGAACTGCTTTTCTCATCCAATTTGTCTTTTCCATGGTAAGACATCATCAATATATTCATTTTTAGAATTGTTATTTCAATTGCTTCTGTAATTGATAGGTTAACTTGCTTTCAGTGACATCTTGGATTTAGACTTCATGATGCTCTGAGACGTGTTAACTTTCAGTTTGTTTGGAACATGATTTGGTTCTTAATGACATGTTTTTCGGTTGTGTTTATTGTATCATGCAGACATTGCACCAAATACTTGTGTATGTGGAAGGTATTATTCTATTTTTAAAAGAAATGACATTTTGGAACTGGAAGAAGCTGCCAAAAGTTTTCAACAGAAAAAAGAATGCTGCAATGAAACATTCTCTTTATCAAGTTTATTCTCCTATAACAGAAATGAATGCATCAAACATCTTGAGGTATGTGGAAAAATTGGTAAAGGCATTTTGATGGATTGGCATTGAAACTTCAAAATCTTAAAATTTTACCTTTCTTTTCTAGCATCACAAGCTAAAGGGGTCTAATTCATTTCCATTTTTTTTTAAATTAAAACTGAAAGCAGGATAATCCTTGGCAGCAAGAAAAGAGTGTGAGAGGAACTGCTAATTCTCCAGGTGCAGCATCTAAACCGAAAACACAAGTAGCTGACTGCATTAAGCACAGTATTGAAAATAAGACAAAAATGCTGCATTGGACAAACAATGTGCTTCCATCTGAGAAGGGTACCAATAGGCCAGAAATAATTTATAACTTGAGAAAACGGAAATCAAATTGATCCTATAAATTCCTGCAACAACTTCTATGGGCAAAATCAAACAATTGAATCTGAAAAATTGAAATAAGCTGTTAACCTTCTTAGTGAATTCACAGGGATAGCCACTATCGATGTAGATTTCTCCTTATTCATTTGTTGAAACACACATTATTTGAAAGTTGCATACTGTATATTAGTTTAGCCTTTTCATTTCTTCTATATGGTATTATTTCTGAAATTTGTTAGCAGGATACACTAAATGTTGAGAAGATTGCTATTTTTCTCAAACATTGTTGATGTTGTAACTCGACAAAGGAATTATAGTCTTTGTTCTTTTGACTTTGTTTAGCATAAAATGTTTATCAGTTTTAACTCTAGTGTTATCTCCTCGAATCGTTTTTGTTTTCTCAAATATAAGGGGCCATTTGTCAATTACATGGTTCCAACAACTCCTCTATCATGTACCAGGTACACATGTGACAGATTTTTGGTACTGAGGTTCTTGAATGATCAACATGATGCCAAAACGGGCATTAGCTAACTTGAAAATGTGAAATTGATGAGATGCCTCTGGTCAAGGGACCTACAATAAGAGTCATGGCTAGATTACAAGAGGAATGAGTCTCAAATGCGCATGCAAGGTCCAAGATGAACTTCACATGGACCAAGGAAGATGTGAAGACCTAGTCTAGGACTCTTTTGCTTGTAAATACTATATTAAGACTTTATTTTGGACTTTTATTTTGGGCCTAGTAGAATAGGGTTTTCTTTGGCCATGTATTGGGCCTCTAGTAGAAATTGGGCTTTAGAAAGTAATTTGGACCAAAAAGGGAATTGGGCCTTGAATTGGAGCGCATAAGCTAGAGAGATCTAGAAGCTTCATGCTTGCTCTCCAAGGCTCTCAAATGAGCATCCCTAAGCATGGCAAGTGTGACTTGCTTAGGTGGCAAGTCACACCTCCCACATGCTCCCTTTTGGCTCCAAAATTCAACTTTCTATACTCCTTTTTTCCTCCACTTTTTGGAGACTCCTTAGTCTCCTTTTAGCCTATAAATAGAAGGGGACATGTATTTTTCAGCTTGAATTTTAGTAGAGAATTGTTGCCTAAATGTGTGCACATCTTCTCTCCTTTGAGCTCACTCTAGAGTAGCCTCCTTGCTAGTCTACTCTAGCTTCCTTCCTTAAGAATTGGTCTCACCTCTCTTAAGAAACCTTTCACCTACACCAAACCACACACTTCAAGCCTCCTTCCTTCATGCTTCTGCGTTCATCCTCATTCATGGAGCTCTCCATCTTCACAAAAGCTTCCATGGAGCTCTCCATCTTCACACAAGCTTCCATGGAGCCTAGAAGAAGCCATCAGAAATTATAAGCTTCAAAGTAAGATTGGGTAGTTTAGTAGGTTTTTTTCCCAAATTAGCATTTTTCCAATAACTTAGGCAAGATAAGAATTTAGATTCAATTGACTACCTTCAAATCACATGCTCTCACATCAGAGTTATTGAGTGTCATGCCATAAGTCACTATAAAAGGGCATTCATCAATCATTATTTATCAAATCAAATATAGCATTGTATCATCATTCAAATAGCCATAGACTCATAACTTCAAAGCAAATGGATATACCAAATCATCTTATTGGTCATATCTCTAATCGGTGTAGAATTTCCAACACACTCTCTCATGGTGAGAAATTAACATTTCGACTGTAGGATCAGATGTTTATGGGTGGTCCAAGGAGAACTCGATATCATGTGACGCAATAGTCCAACTGAACCTAGGATAGCATATTAATACCCACTTAAAATTTAGTACGTTTATGTCTAAATCAATCTCACAAAAAAGATTTATAAATATAATTTTAAACATGATTACAGTAACAATTGTTTAGGCTGATGAAAATAATACACCTTGAAAAGTCCAACACGCCTAGGATAAGCTAGGGAGTGGGTGTTAGGGATTATATAATGAGCTCTAAGTCCAAGATGTTCCTTGTCCCAGTCAAACACACTTTAAGCTTGTATTTGACTTTTCTTATACTCTTATAGTAGAGGGTTCTAAGATTTGGTTAAATTCTTACTTTTGAGAGTGTGAGTGTACTTGGGGACAAAGGGCTTGGGAAGGTAGTCTGTGTTGTAAAAATTTTCACATAGTGTTATTCTCTAGTTGTCATTAGACAACGATTTTGGTTTTTCTTCGATTTTGGAGTTTCCACATTATATTTGTGTGTATCCTTGCGTTTAACTCATTTCTATGTTAATAGGGTATTTTTTTGGGGGTAAAAACGGTAATGTTCTTAATTGATGATGTGTTTTTCTCAACAAGTGGTATCAAAGCTATGGTTCGGTAGGATTTTTTCTTAGTATGCTTTATGGTTGCAACTTAGTCTAATCTTCCACATCAGAAAAGATTAATTCCTTGTTGTAGGAGAATTATCCTTATTTGTTCAACTTGTAATGAGAAATTTGATGGAAGGGTCATTGTTAACGTCGTGTTGGCGTGGTGAAGTTGCAGTCGGGTTCTTGAATGTGCGAAGACAATGAGTCGTGTTGGATATGCAATGGAGTTCACGTTTGGTGAGATGCTATTAGATATGCGAAAGAGGTCGCAGTTGGTGCTCGCGTGGCCCGATGAGTGATGTACGATGGAGATCTGATTTGTGTGATTTGTAGCTTGCAGCATATGCGTGGAGGAAGTGCTCTATTTAGGGATGGCAAAAAAACCCTTGCCGATGGGTATCCGTGGATAAAATTCGTTGTTGATAGTTGGTACCCGCGAGTAATAAGTACTCGCGGATAGCGAGTAACAAGTAATTTAATACTCGTTCATTAACGAGTTGGGGTGGGTATCATATTACCCATACCCGCCGATATCCGCGACCCATTAAGAAAATGAAATTACATTTTTATCCTTTGCTTTTATGTTATTAAGTTACTCATGCCTTGCCTGCTAATATTTTTTTTCTTATCGCTCTTTGTTGTCGTCAAATGCCAGAGAAGTATTTCTCCTCTCTGATTGAGGCAAATCAAAACGTTGGCCTTGGCATTCTGACTCTCAGCAAGTTTGAGTTCAAAGTTGAGGTGTTGGCATTCCGATGTTGGTGTTCGAAGTTCGAAGTCGAAGTTAATGGTGGGCTCGTGGTAGTTTTTGCCTTGAGGTTTAAAACCTGACGTAGAGGGGCAACAAGGCTTCTGTTTCACTCGTGAGTCGTGAGAAATGACGAAGAAGATCGATTGAGACGAAAGTCGGGGACATTGTCGGTGGTGCTTGGAGTGGCATGGGCAGAGGCATATTACAATGATAGGTTGTGTTGTTTGGTTCTCGCGGCAACTCCTACGGTGGTGACAAGCGTTTCCGACAACGTCTCTCACCGTCGCGGGGCATGTGGTAGCGGAACCTGCTACTAGATTCATGGTGACTCATAGACGTGAAGGTGGAAGGGAAACCCTAATGCCTTTGTGTGGGAGAAGAGGAGAGAGTTGGGTCTAGGCAAGTTTTTACTCGTCACACCCCTCATTTTAATATTTGCACATATTTTCATTATATGTTGGGTTGTTTAAGTTTTTTTTGCACCTGTATTTATTTTTCTTATTTGAAATTTAATTTGGATCTAATAAAAAATATATTTAAAAAATATTTCTGAGTACCAACGAGTACCCACGAGTTGAAAAATATTTGCGGGTTTTTTTAATACAGGTATTTGGTGGGTAATGGAGCGAGTAACAGGTACAATTTTTTCATGCGGGTCGAGTAGTGGGTAGGAATTATCCGTACTCGACCCAACCTGTTGTCATCCCTAACTCTATGGTTTATAGATCTACTTCGGTTGTTCTTGTGATGTAGCTTGCGGATTTGGGTTGTTGCGTGCGGTGGACTGTGGTGTTTGGTAACATTGGATCTACATGGTGAGGGTGGAGCTCGAGATCTCCAATGATGTTGTTTTGCGTGGCTCGCGCGATGCTTCGTCGGTGACGGGTGTTGCATCCAGGTGTTGTGGCGGTGTGGTTTCCGATGAAGGGCTGGTTTGGTTGTTGTGGTGACTGTATGGAGGGTCGATGGTGGTTATGCGGTGAAGAATATTAGTTGTGTTGTAGATTTGCTTTAGGAAGAAGGAAATTATGTGGCAGCTTCTAGTTGGTCCGATTTCATAGTGGAGGATTATGACATGTTGTAAGACCTGGGAAAATTAAATAATTAAATAAAGAATTATTTAATAAATGCGGATAGTAGAAGCCTTTATGACATTTAATGTTAATTGTAGTGATGTGGAAAAGTACTAGTTCAAGTGGTTGAGAGTACTTGAGTGTGTGAGAGGACTTGGGTTCGAGTCCTATGTATGCCATTTGTGTGTTGTTTGAAATACTTTAATTTTAATAATATGCATGATTATGTTGAATGATAACATAATTATAGAATTATAGAAATTATCAAAAACATGATTTGGTTGATGTGGTTGTGCACTTGTCTTGTGATACCATGGTTGTGTGTTCAAACCTTACTGAGAACGAAATTGATTTCTTTATTTTTGCTAAATGTAATTGTGAGTTGAATGCGAAGGGGTGGAGAAACCTTAGAGACATTGGACAACAAAGAGAAGGGTTATGAAGGGAAATTATAAATAATTAAAAAGCATTTTTCGATTTTTTTTTGCCATTAACCATATTTAGGACCATATAAAAGGGGAAAATAGAGTAATTAGGAGGGTTTTTGAAGTCTGAAAACCTATAGAGTGGTAAGGAGCAGGAAAATTGTCAAAAGAGGGTCAGAGGAAATCCAAGAGAGCTGAGTTGGGAGAGCACTAAGGGAACCAATTTGGGGCCAGAAGAACCATCCACCTTCTTTTATTTAAAGCTGAGAAAAACCAGGTTAGGGGAGTTCTTTTGGCATGTCTTTATGATTGAGGATTTTTGTATACTCTGAAATGCATGTATGATAGTGTGTGATTGTGAATTTTCGTGCTCTACAGGGTATGGTTCAGAGGTGTAATTGTATTGATGTTGTTGGAGCAATCTTAAGCAATTGTATGAATATGATTGGGGTAATTGTATTATAGGGTTGTTGTGGTTCAATCACGAATTATGGTGGTCCAATTAGGTCTAAGCATGTCTATAAGGATTATTGTTGCCTAAGGGATGCGTGATAATGCTTGCTTGGGGTTTTGGTTTGAAAATTCTGCGTTATGCGTGCGTGAACAGGGATACCCTCTGCTAATTTCGCTCAGGCAAGCCAAGCTCGCCTAGGCGAGAGTTGTAGAGTCTTGATCTTGTTTCTGCTCGAGTTACTCGCTTAGGCGGAGTGCCTAGGTTTTTGGGCGACCTGCTATCTCGCTCAGGCGAGTACCTCTCGCCTAAGCGAGAAATCGAGGGGTGTGAGATTTTGTTTTGGGCACCTCGCGTAGGCGAGGAGGTTGATGTTTGGGGGATAAGGCTTTTTGCCCAGGCGAGAGGTTCTCGCTTAAGCGAGACCTCGTGCTTAACTTTGTGTTGTGCTTAACTCGCCGCCTAGGCGAGAGTTTTTGGTGTTAGGCGAAAGGCGATCTCGCCCAAGTGAGGAGAGACTCGCTTAAGTGAGACTTCGCAGATAAACCAGGTTAGCATGCTCGCTCAGGCGAGAAAGCTTAGCCTAAGCGAGACAGGCCTGGTCGCTTAAGCTAAGGCTTTTAGCCCAAGCGAGTTTAGTGCAGTTTGTGTATATTGATGTACGCATTGATGCGAACGTGGATCAAGAGATGTTGTGCCATGAGCGGGTAGGTTCATGGATGGTGGGTGACATGTGGTGGTACGAGCGGGGAGGTTCATACTCAATTACTCTCTTGTGGGGATACAAGCGAGGTAGGTTCGTATGTTCCGTGCTCACAGTTGAGAGATGTTGTGTGCAGGGAGGTACGTAGCTAGTGGATCACATATGTTGGACTACGGGCAGGCAGGTCCGTAGATTAGGACTACGAGCGGGGAGGTTCGTAGAGGCAGGACCACGAGCAGGCAGGTTCGTGTGAGCATCATGAATCCTGAGTCCATGGCTAACTTTGTTGTTAAATTGGAGGTTTAAAAGCCTTGGGGGTATTAAGGATCTGACCATGGTCTAACTATGAGAATATAATTGGGTGTGTTTTATATTATTTAATTGATATGTTTCTTATATTCTTTTGAGTTCACCTTTTCTGTTTGTGATTGGCGATGATCGTGTAATTCGTTACACGGGAGCAGATGATGATACAGGTGATGCTAAGGGTGCTCAGGCGACGGAGTGAGGGCTAACTGGGATAGAGCTAGGGATTTACTATTGTTTTCATGGTTTTATTTGGAACTTGTAATAACTATTGATTTAATTTCATTTGAATATTGTCACATTGAATATTAAATTTTGGTTTTTCCCGCGTATGGGATTAATAATATTGCGACGTTTAAACTTCTTTTTATATCTTTAAATATTTAATTAAGTAATATTCATTAGGGATGTTACATATGTGGCATCTCCTGGTTGGTCAAATTTGAAAGTGGAGGACTATGACACGTGGCAGCTCCTGGTTGAACAGACTGTGAGTGCTAGTGTGAGTTTTTTCTAGAAGTAATTTTATACACGGGCATTCGCTAATATTGATGCAAGGTGTGTGAGGATTATGCATGGGCATTGGTCAGCATTAGTGTAGGGTGTATGGTGTTTATGTGTAGGTGTAACAACTCAGTAGAATATTACTAAATTAAAATTATTTTAATATATAATAAAAAAATTGCATTCATTATACTATCTTTCCCAAAACGTGGAAAAATTAAAAACCTTTATTCCATCGTCTAGATTCAAAACCACAGTATATAGATGTCGATTACAAGTTCCGAGTTTGAACAAGTAAATGGTTACAAAATCTTTGAAAATCCATAAAGAAATAAAACTCCATAAAAACTTTCCCCAAGCTAGCCCTTCTACGGCTCTATACCTCACCAGCATCATCTGCAACATCATCTACTCCCGCGTACCGAATTACATGATCATCGCCAATCACAAACAGATAGGGTGAGTTAACATATAATATAAATATAAACATCACAAATTCAACTATAGACACATCATCAGAGAAACTTCATCCTCTGATTCCACAAATCATGGCCACCACCATGTTTATCCATGTTCTACATCTTTGAACCGCAACGCCAAGTGGAGTTCCCAATATGAATCGTAGTTCGTACTCTCGACATAAGATTAGCACATCACTAGCTACAACCTGTGATTTCTCAATTGAGTGTAGACCCTTCGTACGAGCCACAACTCGCACACTCACACCGGTAACACACACCATTTTGAGCCACAACTGAAGGAATGTACAATGTTCATCCTCCATCCCGAGCCACAACTTAAGGGATGTAATTATGAGCCACAACTTAAGGAATGCTCCAAAAAAGTCCATCCTTAAGGTATCACCCAAAGCCTTGTAGACCACACACATCCAAAGCATAAAAGCCACAAGTCGTGTAAAACTCTAAATCTCCTTTTGCACATGAAACCAAAATACGCATTTGTATACTTCATATACTCAAATTTACAGCATCACAACTCATATGCAACATTCAAGTATGAGCACACATCCATCCCTTTATAAATTCGGATATGCTCATATCTTAAATCAATGCCAACATTCAATTTGAACCCAAGAGTAAACCATGCTCATATGAAATTATGAAATAATAAGGCAACATGACATAACTCATTTATTCATACAAAGCATAAGTCTTACCTCAATCAGTAACTACATGAACCCCCCTTTTTACCAATTCCTTATGTCAAATTAAGATTAACACTTGGTCCTTTAAACTCATATATACTTGAATTGATACAATTGCACAATTACACAACTCACACACCACATAAGACACAATCAAAGCTATATACTTATTTTGCATGCCCCTACAATCCCATTACATTTAAAGCATGATTATCATGTTCCCATACTTGCCCAAAACCTATCATGATCATGTAACACTTGGTCATAGTAATATCATCAATAATGGCCTTTTTTCACACACTTATAACATCATACATTCAGGCTAACATATATAGATTTATATATTTAACATGGCTCAGCAAGTAATACCAAAACATACTCATCAATCACCCATCTATATATATGTATACATTCACCAACAAAGGCCATACCAACATTTAAGCACACATAAGCATCCATTACTAATCATACTCTTAGGGAATTGAAACCAACAATCATGAGTAACATACATCTCTAGCTACATACTTCCAATTTAAATATCCACCGTTCAAAGTAAAGAACAACATGTTATGGATCACTTGTCAAAACTTCACCTAAATCGGACGGTTAACGTACCAGGAAACGCAGTTTTACAAAAACTACACAGACTAGAAAAAATGGTGGCGCCCAACGCCCAAAAGTGAGGAATTTGGCGCCTGGCAGTATAAAATCAGCGTCCAACAGTCCCTGCTACGTGAAAATACGAAAAACAATGCTTTTTTCATGAAAAATACCTATTTCACTCATCTAAGCATCGCCTAGCAGCGAAGAACAACCCTCAAGCGGTTCTTAACAAAACCCCAGAAACTTAGTGGTTACAACATGAGTCGCCTAGCGGCTTTGAAGGCTCGCCAAGCAGTCTCTGGAGAATTTCCATAAACCCAATATAATCCAGAAAAATGTATAACAAATATCCATGCTTCTCATACAATCAACATTTACGAAATTAAAATTTAAGAATAGTGGTTACAACATCTCATTAGAGAATAGTTGCCAATTGTTGCTTGCGAGTGTGTGGCCACCTGACCATATTTTAATTTAATAACAAGTGTGGCACCACTCAAGCATATTTAGTTGTCGGCGAGTATGGTTTACTCAGGCGTATTTAGTACATAGGGTGGGGTTAGCCAGTTGAACTTATTGGTCTGACGAGTAGGATGTTCTAGGACAAATTTAATATGTGAGTGGGGTTAATCACTCAAATTTATTTGTCGTCGAGTAGGTTGTACTTGAATGTATTTAATATGTGGATATTTTTCAATCCTTGACGTTTTTAGATGCTTTTTACTCAAATGTATTTCAATTTATGGATATTTTTCAATCTTAGTGTTTTTAGACACTATGGTACTGGAGTGTATTTCAATCCTTCGATATTTTTCAATCGTTAATGCTTTTAGACACTTTTGTACTTAGATGTACTTCAATCCATGAATATTTTGTGATCCTTAGTGTTTTCAAACGCTTTTGTATTCATATATCTTTGAATCGTCGAGTATCTTTCAGTCCTCGGATATCCTTAGTGCTTTTAGACACTTTGATACTCTAATATCTTTCAATCCTCAAGTATCCTTTAGTCCTTAGCGCTTTTACATGCTTTGATACTTGGATATCTTTTATACTCGGATATATTTCAATCCTTAGCACTTTTAGACGCTTTGATACTCTAATATCTTACGATCTTCAAATATATTTCAATCCTTAGTACTTTTAAACACTTTGGTATTCATATATCTTTCAATCCATAGATGTTTTAAACCCAAGCTTAATTGAAGTAGCTTTTCAGATGTGCGGCATTGCCATGTTTTCGACTATAATTTGCTACTGAGTTCTTCAAGTCAATCCACTATGCAATTAGAGTCATCCGAATTTGGGGCCAATTTGCTTCCATGCTTATCTTTTCTTGGATCCCCAAGTTTAGGCCAAATTGGATACCCTTTGTGAAAGACGTGTTCTCTAAAGTGTGTATTGTCGCATTGCGTTGCTCGGTTCTTTGCACCTCGTATATAAGGTCAAGATTGACTTGTAAGTTGGCTCATTATGAACTTTGTCAAAGAATTGTCTTATTTAGAGGCTTCTAGAAGCTCAACGAGGATCATGGCATCTACTCCGTATGTGATTCAGAAAGGTGTTTGTTTTGTTGAGGATTAGGGAGTGCAGTGGTACCCTCAAAATATAATTGGAATCTCATCAGCCCAAAGGCCTTTGAGTTGGCCAAGTTTTTTCTTTAACTTGTTCAATATAACTTTGTTTGCTACTTTAGTTTGACCATTGATATGTGGATGCCCTATCGAAGTCCATAAATTCTTTGAAGCCTTTGTTAATGAATAGTCAACCATTAAGAATGATGATAAATTCCTATTTTAGTCATATTTCAAATACATTTTGACACTTATCTTGATTGATTATCTTGCATAAACTTGATATTTTACCCTTTTTACCTAGAATTTACTAAAAGCATTGTATATAAACATGTGTGGTGATTTAATGAAAATTTTGTGCGAATTATTGCAGTTTAGAAGAAAAAAGAGTCAAGTAGCTTGAGCCCCAACATCACATATTAAGTGTTGAAAGGCAGTTTCAACAAAATTCAATTTTCCCTTCATATCTTAAATTGAGTAAATGGTGCATGAGCCATGCGAGGAGAACTTAACCATGTAGGAAAATCACCCATGAAAGAAACCTTATAGATTGAACATCACGAAGATAGTATGAGCTATGAGGAACCTCTCCATTGGAATGAAAGCTCGCAAGTTGGCCACCATGTTTAAAGCTGCAACTAAGACTGGAAACTTTATAAATATAGAGCAGAACCCTATTCTTTGATATCTAGATTCTTAGACTTCTCTCTAGGACTTTTCTTCTACTTTCACTTGTAATATTTCCTACACTAGAGAGAGACATGGGGGAAGGCAACAACTCCTAGGATTGAATGTTAAAACTAATACGAGTTGCTAAATTTCCAAGTGTTGGGATTGGATGTAACTCTCTGAACTTCTATATCGTACTATTTTATTGCTCTATTCAAGTGTTCTTTCACATCTTATTGATTTAATTTGATTTTTATCGTATGATGAATTGATCAGCCATCTACTACATCTAACTTGAATTAGAAAAAAGCTAGTTTAAGTTATAGATCCAATTAGATCATCTAATGTTGTTAGGTTGAAAACATGCATCTATATGCTTTAGTTGGTGATAGAGTCTTGATCATTAATGCAAAGGGTTCATTCTTTAGGAGTGCAAATATCACACTAAGTTTGAATAACTTTAGATCCTAGCTTCAAACATGGGTCTAGGATTATATTAGTGTACTTCTAGGAACAACGAATGAACATTGGTAATTCAATAAAACAGTAATTATGCTTAGGAATAGAGTAGCGAAATCTAATCCCAACACACTTAATCTCATCAAGTAATTTGTTTTAACTTGATTTTTTGATCATCATAGTTTTACTACCAATCTATAAAAATTACAAATTCAAATAGTGTTATAGTATTTGATAAAGATTAAACAAATTCTTTTGGATACGACACTTGGTACTACAATTGAACCAGTGCACTTGCTAGTGTGATTACTCTATTTAGAGGTCATCAAATGACAACAGAGTGGGGTAAACCATGCATGCATACTACATTCTCTCAAAAGAACTTTTGCACTTATTGTGCAGTGAAAATATTAAAAATTTTACGTGGCCTTTGATGAGTGATAACGATCTAAGTATATCTATTCTCCATGTAGTGAAGAGCCAAATAGTAACAGTTATATGTAACTCCCAACACTTCTTGAATTTGTGGCACTTTTCAATGAATGTATGAGGCTTTTTCTTGTCGTCTATCATGTCTTACCAATGTGTTATTGGTTGTTTATTTGTAAACAATCTCAAACTAAATCATTTTGTATATTATTGTTCGATGTTTTTCGACCGCTCAATTTTGAGTGATCTCGGAGTTGACATTCATACAATAATTTCAAAGACATTTGGATAAAGTAACATATAAAAGAATAAAGTGGTTAGGAGTAACAAAACGATTAATTGAAAAAGAAAATTTAATTTATATAATGTGCCTTATTATAACTTTGTTCAAAAGAACCCTTTGTAAGGACAAAAATCGAGCTAAGGAAAAAAAGTATATCATTCTCATCCATGATTCAATTATAGTACATTACCATGAGACTTGTGGTCTAGAAATAATTTCACTCAAGCCTCACCGTGGGCACCGAATGTTCTTAGTGGATTTTGACAAAGTGTCTTTGAGGTAGAGTATAAGGCTCTCAAAAGCTAAGATGTTGCCTCCTAGTGCGAGAGCTCCAACTTTCAAAGAGAAAAAGGGAAAATCCACCTCCAAAAGCTCTTTAATACATAAGTGAGTAAGAGAGTAAGGATGTATATAATGATAATAAACATAGAGAGTAATATGATTTAAGTCTCATAATGTTGGGAATCCAAGTGTAAGTCAGTCTCATATTGGTGTTGTATCTCCCCATGAACCTCCTTCCTCGAAAGACCTAACAAAAAATTTTCCGACTCTTGGATTGTGAATCGGCCCATCTGACCTCTGTCACGGGATAAGAAAGTATATAACATGTTGCATAAGAAAGTATAACAAGCTTTTGAGGTTTAAAAAAAAATATTTCGGTCTAAATATTTTGAAAGATTTTAAAAGAAAAATGATTTTTTCACAATTAAATTTTGACAACTTTTTTTATAACATGTTGCATTTTCCTGGTGACTTCTCATTTTCTTATTTTCTCATTTCTCTATATTTCAAAACCACTTAAAAGATGTTACCTTAGGTTGTAAGAGAAAGTTGCCAAAATATCATTACCCTACAAATATTTACTTTTTAGAACCAATGTTTCAAAACATATTTTAAGTTATTCCAAAATATATATTTTAACTCATTTAAGTTGCGATGTTCGATATATGAAGATATATACAACATTGATCGATCATTGGTCAGTCAAGTTGCGATACTCAACATATGAAGACACGTGTGACATTGACCGGTCATCAATTGGTCAAGTTGTGATGCTCAACATATGAAAATATGTGCAACATCAACTTCGACTGATCATCGACCAATCAAATTACGATGCTCGACATATGAACGCATGTGTAACATCAACTTACCAACGACCACATTTGTGTAATGACGTCACACGGGAGCAGTGTCGAACAATAGGAGGAGTAAATATGCTTCGTAATTATCGTTCAAAATAAAGTTTAAAAAACAATTGGACCATGATTAGACCAACCCTAATAAGAGTTATATAGAAAACTATAAATAAAAGTCATATGATTGTTAGGACTTCTCTCTCACATTTATTACAATATTAATTGTTTATACCGATGAAATTATTACTGACTTAAGCATCAGAACCTGTTTGTAACAATTACACTGAATAAACAACACACAACACAAAAAACTGTACAAAAGACCCAAGTAAAAACCTAAAGACACAATTGAAACAACGTTAAGTAATTATAAATTAATAATCTAAAATATATTTCAATTTATTATTATCTAAACTATTTCGAGATTATATGTTATAATATAATATTTTATTATTAGATTTTATCTTTAAAGTATTTAAAAAGAATATTTTTATAATATAATAATTAATTATTTAATATCTTAAAATTGTATAATATCTTTTATCTTATAATATAACAATTAATTATTATCTTTGAGTCTAAAAAATTCTATAAATACATCATCCTTTTCATTCATTCTCACGCTTAAGAAAACTATCATTCTTCTTACTTAATCACGCCCAACCATACGCACTTTGTCGTCGACTCCGCCTTGCCGTGTCGCCTCAGACACCTGCGCGTTGTGCCACCGCCGCGGTCACTTGATTCATCCTTTTTCAGCTGCTCCACCCGCCTGGGTCTTCCCGTCGTCCACCTATCGTGGTTCGTCCTCTTTTTTTTTTTTGTCTTTTCTTTTTCATTTTTGTTCATGGTGTGTTTTGCTTTGGTTTTTATTTTTATTTGAATTTGAATTTCTATGGTTGTCTTTTGTTGGTGATGCTTCTGCCATAACCCGTTATGGCTTCGCAAATATTTTGGGACGGAATTTTGCCACCTAGCTTGCAGCTGTGCCCTAATTGCAGTATCTGTTGATTTCTTTCACCTTCTACTGCATTTGAATTGGTCATTGCCACACAATTAATTTATATATCATGAGAATAGAATTAAACACTTAACCTAGATTTTCGTAGCACGAGCCTTAGTGTTCTGAAGCGAAAAATTTGTATGCAGTAGATAGGTTGGGTGCATGCGATCTCACCTCAGAAAATCATTAGCTAGGCTCACTGTACGTTTTGAGCAGTTTACTCTCTTAGCTTTTCTTCCATTCTGGTACATTGAATTTGAAATTGGTTGAGCAGCAACCTCTCTAACAGTATTCCCTTGAGCATCTTTATAAGAAGAGGGATGCACCAACATATTCACACACAAATTCCAAATTCTCAACATCAGTGTCAGACTTATATGCTGTCTAGGATGATACTATTTGTACCTTTTGAACTGCTTCACATGCAAAGTTTAGATGTCGGTATTATAATTTCAATTTTGATTTGGTTCTTTATGTTTTGATTTAATTTCAGTTTAGTTCCTAGAACTAGAGCAAAATCTGAATCAAACATGAGCTAGAATTTACAAAAAATAAGATTCCGAGATATAGGTATTTAATTCTATCAAAAAGTCACACCCAAGATACTCATCCCAATGGTTGACCTGCCCCATGCTTGTAGCTTTCCTCCATTTTTGTTTTATCGCAAATATTAGTTGTTAGTATTATGTTTGTGGGAGGAATTAACTCCTCCCACCCTCCCTTACAAATTCCAATTTAACCATCAAGCCAACCTTATAACTCCTAGCTTTCCTCCACTCTGAGGTTAAGGACTTCCCGGTAATGATAGTGAGCCCAATATAACCGCCCAAGATGAATACAAAACACGGCAGGAGAATTGGCCAAAAGAAAAATTAAAAATGCCCACTTGGCTAAAGAGTTGCATTTAGTAGATCTGTGGATACTGATGTTGTGAACACTAACTTTGATAATTTGAGGCGTGAATGAAATTTCTTTTAGCCTAATCCTAATTCTTTCCATTTACTTACCCTAGTTTCCTATTGGTCTGTCTATCAGTGAGCTTTACAGAAAATGGCAATTGCACCTGCACAAATTCCTACAAGCTTTGGCCATGAGTTGAGGGCATGTCTTCGTTGCCGCCTTGTCAAAACCTATGATCAGGTCTTTTACCATTCTAACATTTTTTGTTGCATTTTTTTTTTTATTTGTTTACACTTTCTGCTGTTGTTTCACAGTTCCGAGAGTCAGGCTGTGAGAACTGCCAGTTCTTTAAGATGGAAGAAGATCATGAGCGTGTTGTTGAATGCACTACTCCTAATTTTAATGGGTTAGTTGGTGCCGATTGTTTTTCGTCCAAATTCCTCCACTTTTTTTTTTGTTCTCTCAGTACTCATTTTTTATTTTCTTCTCCCATTTAATTGCTCAACAGGATCATTTCTGTTATGGATCCCTCTCGCAGCTGGGCTGCCCGATGGTTGCGCATTGGTATGTTCATTCATCTCTGGTTGCAATGATCATAATTTTTCCTTTCCATACCCTTCAGTTTTCTTTTTCTTTAGACTAAAATATATTTTCGGCCCCTTGTCCTTTTGATCCTTTGACTTTTAAAAGATTCATTTTGGTCCTTTTATATATCATTTTTTGAGTTGATGTCTTCCGGGAACAGCAATCACTTGATTTTGAGGACCAATTTTGAACTATTTTTTTTACTTATTCATAAAAATATTTTATTTTAGATTCAAGTATATGGAATCTTTGGAAACCAATTAATATTTGAATCTAAAGCGCTATAAACAAGGTGAAAATAGGGTGAAAAAAATATAATTTCATATTCTTTTCAAAGACAAAAATGATCTTTGAAAGACAAATAACCAAAACGAATTTAATGAAAAGACAAGAGACGAAAAAACATGTTTGTCCTTAGCAGCATTATGATGAGATGGGAGTAGTACAGTGGAATATGCATCATGACATTTTCTTTTTGATTAAGTTTTTTCCTTTTTCGCATTCTTTAACTTTATAATCATATTTTCATGATCTAAGACATGATTTGAAGATGCATGAACTTGAAGTTGAATAAGATAAATATAATGACGGAGGGTGTTTTTTACTTTGTTGTTTGCTTGGTACTACTGTTTACTGTTATGTGTTTATATACAATAGACTGGATCATGATAAGTCGCATAAAGATTAACGTCTAAAGGAAAAACACCGTAGAGATTTGTTAATGTGTTTATTTAGTTATTATGTTTTTTAGACTAAATTTCTATCTAGATTTAAAACTTGTATTGACGTTAAGTTGTAAAATTTGGGTTGCAGGAAAATTCGCTCCTGGTGTTTATACTCTTGCTGTCTCGGAGGCACTTCCAGAGGAGATGCAGGTTGGTATATTTCTATTTCTATGATATATATATAGATTGCATAGTATATTACTTGTGATGGATTTCAAAATATATTATGATATTCTTTTAAAGGGGATTCATAGTTATTTCTTTTCTAGTACAGGGTTAGGCAATCATCAAATGATGACTTAGTCAATTCATCCAGCCACAATATTTATGGGCCCCTAGACCAGTCTTGCTAAAATAAAGTTCTAGTGTTGGAACAGAGGAGGAGGGTGTAGTTCCAAATAAAATGAATGCTCATGGATAAAAGATAACAAATAAAAAGAACTCCATCATCTACCTTTTTTTGTAGATTGCCTACTTAGGTTTGCCTTCTACCGCTATTGCAGATAGTGGGGTGTTATAATATATGGCGATTTAATGCTTTGTTTGCTGAAAACCTCATTTTTTGAAATCCAAAATATTGGAAGGGAAGCTCTGAAGTTGAGCTGGGTTATGTTCAATAAAGTTTCCTGGGGAGTTGGGGTTTTGATGAAGTTCTTTGGTAACTAGATTGAGGCCATTTAAGTAATGAATTGCTTGTTACATTTTGATAAATTTATTTATATATTTATTTATTTATTTATTTACAGGCTATATGCGAGGACGAGCGTGTGCAGTATGTCCCTCCCAAGCGTTTGTGAAACATGTTAATATTGGCTGACATCTTTTAACACAGATAGAGACCATGTTTGATTTCTCCTACTAGAAATTCTGAGCACTATTACTTTTTCTTTTAATGATACTGTAAATTGGAGATATTTATTGGAATTAAAATGGTACTATATTGAAAAAAAAAATCCAAGTAAAATAAATGAAAGAATGTGGCAAATCATACTAATGTCAAAGGTACAAATAACAGGACGTAGCCAATGACGAGGAAAAGATATTTTGTTCATTGGATGGAAAGTTCAGTCATAAAAGAGCTTCGAAATTTCATTGAAAATATAGCACACATAAATAAGAACGGAATTTAATGTCCAATTATATATAAAAAGTATTTATTTGTTAATTTATTAAAAATGAAAATAGATCACATTAACCGTCATTTTGATCTTCATGTTTAAAAATCCGAAATGTCACAATTTTTAATTGTACATTCAGAGGAACATGTATTCATTAAATATAATAACCGAAACTACAATTTCGAAAGTTATACGTTTTTTGTATGAAAAGACACTGCGTTATTATATATTGTGTGTAGTATAATTATTTGAGAAAAGAGTGATTGGTATCCAGGTACAACTCAATTTCCAATATTCGGTTCTAAAAAAGATAACTTGTGAAAATTATTTTATTAACATTAATTTGATAAAGTTCAAAGAAAGCTATAAAACAAATCAGAGTAGGAAAAGATCGACTTATTTGCTGTCTGATCAACTTATCTTGCAGTTCAAATAAGCTTATGTCAACCTTAAAAGCAGACTTAAGGACAGATCTTTTTAAAATATTAATGATGTTTAATTTTTGTGAGTAATAGTTTCTTTATTCAAACGTATACATGTATTATATATATATATATATATATATATATATATATATATATATATATATATATATTATATAAAATAACTATATAAAAATAAAAAAAAAATTTATTAATATGATTTAAATTTTAAATGAGCATGTTTTATCTTTTAAATTTTTTGCATTAAATTTATTTATTTTAGATTGCACTAAAGTGACTTTTTGGTTTCCTAGTCCAACATAGAGTGAAACTAAACCGAAAAAGCACAACTTATTCAGAATTGAGTTACTTGATCAAGTCTTTTGCTCCCTGCACCACATCATTATTAATTATAAATACTTATTGAAGACTATTTTGACATGTTTATATTTCTGAAAAAGTTCTCTCAAGAATTATGCTGCACCATTCTGACAAAAGACCTCAAAGTAAATCCTGTCTTTAATTATTTTAATTATTTTCTATCACTTAAAATAACAAACTTTAGTGTAACATCTCTTCTCTTGTTTTATCATTACAAACAACATAATATAAGTGGAACTCTTGATCATGGATATGAAGGGTCACTGGATTCCAAGTTGAAGCTGCTTTCACTTTCATAATCTCATTTTCTAACAGTGGTTCAACAATTATTGTTTTAAGAGAGCACAACAATTATTATTATGAGGTGGAGGAGCTTTAGGGACATCACCGAAGTTAGAATTAAAAATCTTAATGATAGGTATTTCAAAAGAGATTTTCCACGTTCACATACCTTCAATTTAAAACTTTAAAACTTTACAACTTTAAGACAATAATTTATTAGTTCTCCTTTTTAAATATTATTTAACTTTATCATCTATATATACAGTGGTGTAAGTTGGAAGGGGCAGGCGGGGCCACGCCCCCTCCCCAATCTTTTTTTATTTATTTTTTCATTATTTTATATTTAATTTTTTTAAATTATATAAATTTTTAAATTTTCTTAAATTATTTGTATTTTTTAAAATTAAATAATATTATATTCAAAATTAATAAAAATTAAATTTTAAGTATTTTTTTATTTATTTTAAAAAGTACAATAATAAAAAAAACATAAAATTAAGGTTAAAATACTTTTTTTTTTCCAATTTTCGTCAAGTTTTGTCAAATAAGTCCTAATTTTTATTTTGTGTTTAAATAGGTCACAATTTTCGTCAATTTTCTTCAATTGTGTCCTTTTTTGCTAACACCGTTTAGATCATTAACGGCCATGAACAGTGATTGCCACGTGTCACTTCGTGGTTTTTTTGAATTTTTTTATATTTTTTTTATTTTTTTTTATTTTTTTTTAAATGTACACATTTCAACTCAACAGTGTGCCACGTGTCAAAGTCAATGTTCTATATTCAATTTGGTCCCTAAATTTGTTATATTTGTTTAATTTAGTTCCAATTTTTGTTAACATGAACCAATTTGATCCCTCTCCAAATTGAAACCAAATTTAATTTTTATATTAAAATTCACATCTTTTATTATTTTTATATAATATATTAAAATTCACATCATTATAACTTTGGTATAAAAATTAAATTTGGTCACATCTTCAATAGGGACAAAATTGGTCAATTTTAAACAAAATTGGGACTCAATTGAACAAAAATAACAAATATAGGGACTAAATTGAATATAGAATGTTGACTTTGACACGTGGCACACTATTGGGTTGACATGTGGAAATTTAAAAAAAAAATTAAAAATTAAAAATTTTAAAAAATAAAACAAATAAATAAAAAATACAAAAAAATCATAAAGTGACATGTGGCAGTCACTGTTCATGGTCGTTAATGATTTAAACGGTATTAGCAAAAAAAGACTCAATTGAACAAAATTGACGAAAATTGAGACCTATTTGAACACAAAACCAAAATTAGAACTTATTTCACAAAACTTGACAAAAATTGGGACAAAAAAGGTATTTTAACCTAAAATTAAATATATAAAGAAACAAAATTATTAAGATATTTTTTATTTTCTCTCCCATTGTCTTTTGAGTTTTTCATATGTTGTATTCTTCTCTCATGCTTTTTTTTTTGTTATTAAAAAAAACGTTAGACATAAACTAAGTATTTCTATCCTCGTTTTTTTATATTTTCTCTTCCATTATTAAATAAATAAATAAAACAACTTTCTCTTATCTCACTTGATAATGAACTTTTTGCTTAACATTTAGCATTATTTTTTTTATCTCATGACCTTTTTGTATATTCATTTTTTATTAATGTAGAAGAAGAAATAATATACTATGTGATTTTTAATTGTAACTTGATTATCATAGTTTTTTTTAGTAATTATGTCTCTCAACTTTTGATTAGATTGTGATAAATTATTTTTTAGTCTTAAACTTATTTTTAAATATGTATATTAATGAAAAACAAAAGAATAAATTTATTTTTTAAAATTGATAGAGAAACTATTGGTGAAGATAAAAACATGATTGCTTATAACAATGAAATGAAAGCTTGTGAATATTTGAATCAAATGTACGTTAATAAAATGGAAGATGAATATTTTACAGATAATATGGTTATTTACATCGAAAAAAGTTAACTGGAAACTTTAATCATAATTCAATTACCATGAGTTCAAAAATTTAAAAAAATGATAGACATTCCTTTAAATATGTGTAATTTCTTTGATAATTATAAATATACTAGATTATGTATTCATTTTTATTGAATTAGTCACAATAATATTAAATATATAAATTTTTAGTATATTATTTTGGCTCCCCAACAAATTTTGGTGAAGATTCGCCATTGTATAGATAATGTGAGATGTAGACTCTACATATATTCTTAACACAAAAAAAATAGAGTTTTAATGGAGATTGCAACAAAGGAAATTTATGATTCAAAGGATTGATAATACTTCTAAATACTTTAACATCACTCTTAACCTAAAACCTTAAGGTGATGCGTTTATGTGTCTTCAGAGCTAATTATTGAGTACCTCTTTTTTGTACCACCTTTCACATAACATGACACGCTTTCTTGACCCTCCATCAAGAAGACTTTCGATACGAGGTCTCGTATGAGTCGGTCACTACACGAACCTTTGGTTCTGATACTACTATTGGTACTATTGGGTCTTTCGAGAGAGGATCATCTGGGATTGACACCACTCTTAACCCAAAACCTTAATTTGACTATGATACCACTCTTGGGTCTTTGGAGAGATGATCACCGGGAGATACAACATCAATGAGATATGAGCTCAACCTACACATAAGGGATTAACACCACTCTTAATCCTAGTGCTCAACTTTCTCATTTTTACTCAATATGAGACTTAGACTCACACTTAGATTTCCAACAATACTTGACTCTGATGTATATGGTCTTCTAAATTATGGTCTTTAACCATCTTTGGTCTAAGAATAAGCTACAACACATGAAGATTAATCATCACTAAGGAATATTTTCCTAAGCTATGTTACGGACAAATAAGGCCTTAAACTTTGTTTTGGACACACTAAAAACATTAAAAAGTGTTTATCTCTGTAACTACAGTTGATTTTTTACTCAAATGCTCGGAATTTAGCTAAAGAGTGAGGGAAAATTTGAACATTTTTTTTCTATTCTTACCATAAATACGTTAGGTATTAAAATCTAATATTTAATATTTGTAGCACTTGTTATGATCCCACAAGAGAAATAGATTAAGGTGATAAGAATTCAAAAATAAGTGAAGATTAATCATTAGTCCTATAGACTATATAAAGAAACATCCTTTTACACTTTCTAGACATATATAAATTTGACTTTCCTCAATTTGAGAGTATTTGTCTCCTGAGTTTGAAAATTTTGAAAATTTCTATAAATTTTTATCTTCAATTGCTTAATTTAAGGGAAGAATTTCCATGCCACTTATCCATCCACCATTGAAGGTGACAGTTTTTATTCTCTTGCCCTTAAGTGGTGTACTGTACTCCCAATCGGTCAATCGGCCAAAGTTGAAGAAGTTATAAATGAAAGGCCATCGGTCGAGCGGTCGAACAGCAAATCGATTCTGTCGATCAGCTACATAGCTAAGGGCCATCGGTCGAACGGATGACAAATAAACCATAAGACCATCGGTCGAACGGTTGAACATATGAGTCACAACCTAATCATGTTAATATCCATCGGCCCATCGGTAACACCTAGTCGAGCGACACGGACCCCAAATGGCACATCGGTCGATCGGACAACCAGAACATACGTGACCATCAACGAATCACCCATCGGTCGATGAATCCCTTTACACTTGTGTACTCCTTCGCATATGTCTGTCGGTCGGCCATGCGCACATGAATGATTTACTTATTAAAAACAGTGTAACTAACCCAGCCAAGCGGCCATCGGCTGCACTATCAGACAGTCGATCAATCGAGTTAATTAATGTTAAATAAGTCAATAATCTTGATTAAAGGATCATTGGGTCATGATTAAGGAACCCTAATCGCAGGCCCACACAGAAAACTATAAATAGGGCCCAAAGGTAGGTTGGTAAGGATCTTAATTTCGCATTCATTGCAACAAATATTTTGATACACCGATCGGTCCTTTCTGACTTAAGCATCAGAGTACTTTAGACAGGTACCCCGACCGTCATCCCAGCCGATCGAGCTAAGGAGTGAATTTCGCTGAAGTTACAGGAGTGGAGAAAGGCAGCGCAAGTCGAAGAGGTTCTTTTAGTAGGCTCTTGGCCCTTACCCCGAAACAAGTGGTTTAATTTTATTTTTCTTTTTCTCTTTTTTTTTACGACCGCACATATCGAAATTGGTTTTGTTGCTGCTTCCGACGAAATCCTAATCCTCTTCTTGAACTTGAAGTGCACCTTCACCAATATTACAATAAATATTTATTTCTTAAATATTTTGTGTAACACTGTTTTGGAAATATTTAATAACGAGTTATTTTTAGAGTTAAATATCTTTTTATCTCTTAATTTTGAGATAAAATTAAAATTAGTTTCTTTTAGAAACTTTAGTATAATTTAGTTCTTTAATTTTAGACATGTGTTGTAAGGTCCAGTTTTCTGCCCTCAAGTTTTAAGGGTTGCCTTTAAGCTATTGGGCCTAAGGGCTAGTCCAAAGGATAAAACCACCTCAAAGTCTGCCCTAATTCACTCATTCTACACTTTTAGAATCTGCTCCTTTGGTGCTTAGAGTCGCAGTCGTTACTCCGTTAGGGTTTCAACGTTTAACCAGATTCAAGCCTAGCTCAACCTCGTTCTACTCACCTCCATAATCCTCTCCTAAAGTTGTGGTGTTCCTCTATTTGGCGTCAAGGTCTTGTGTTAGATTATTCCCAGGTAAGGGAAGCTAGAACCCTCTGGTTGCGTGATACGTTTTCTGTGGTTGCGTGTTTGTATGGTGTTTGATTGAAATGGCATGTTGTTGTGAACGTATGATATGGCTGGAAAGATTTCTGGGTGTGAAATTATAACTGATGCAGGTGGAACAGTGGCGTGGTCTGTTGTTCTCGCTCAAGTGGAGGGTCTTAGTTTTGAGCGAGGTGCTATCTCGCTCAGGCGAGAGACGCTCGCCTAAGCGAGCTCGCGTGGGAGTTCGAGGTTAGGTCGCTACAGTTGCAACCCAGGCGAGGGACCTCACTTTTGGGTGAGGAGTGGGCTCACTCAGGCGAGGGAGGACTCGCCTAAGCGAGTACGCGAGAAACACTTCATTTACCTCTGTCTTGATCTCGCCTAAGAGAGGGCTTGTCGCTTAAGCGAGGGAACCCCTCTCGCCTGAGCGAGGGCTTCTAGCCTAAGCGAGAGTTGGGCGAGAGAACGTGTGGGTACTGTTTGAATCTTTGTTTTGGGTATTAAATACAGGTTTGGTTGCATTGCTATGTCAAAATATGAAATGAATGAGTATGCATGAAATGGGAGGGTGTATGAGTTATGAATGGCAAACTTGGATAAATCCTTGGCATGTGATGCATATGAGATTGGTTGGTTATGAATGTGACATGGTAATGAGATGAGTTGACACCCTATATTCATGGGTGGAGTATGACGAGTTGGTATGAATTTGACCTAGAACAGGAAAGGGGAATGGCTATGAGGGTTGACATGATCTATGTACATGCATGATAAATATTACCTGGTTTTGTGAATATGAATTGGTCCGCGTCATTGCGTAATTCCTTGGGATCTCTAAGTGAGATTCTCAGGGTCGTGCTTCAGTGGTCGGGACGTAATTCCATGGCCCCTGTTAGTGGGTGTCCATGGTGGTGCCCCATCTGTATAACTAGGTAAGGATTCAAGGTAAGGTTGCATCCTGACACTCTAAGGAGTCAGTTAGTCTCACCTAGAGCAGACTGACTCATGTGGTGAGAGTAGTAAGAGGCCTAAAATTCATTAAGGGCTAACCTTGTGGTGAGGGAAAATTGATTCATTGTAACACTTGTAACACATAGCTCGGGGGTGAGCAGCTCGGGGGTGAGCAGAGGTATCCACCACAAGTGCAAGCATCCGCAGAATCCGACCAGGTTATATGTATCCGAATGAGTTGAGTGAAGTCTTAGTGTATTGATTGAAAGGTCATAACATGCTTGGTTGATATGTATATATGGAATTGTGAAAATATATCTGATTGTATTAATGAAATTTTGTCGGCTCTAGCTTACCCTTTTGCTTGTTGATTGCTTTGTATGTTATCCTTCTATCCTTGCGATGATCGTCAATTTATTGATGGGAGCAGATGAGAAAGGTATTCGTGGTCAACAGAGGAGGGATGATTCCGCTGCATAGTCTGCATGGACTGGATCTTAATTTCTTAATGGGCTTTTCTTTAGGGCTATGGCCCATGTACCTGTTCGTCCTTGGATTTATTTACTTTATGTTAAACTCTTTAACTAGTTTTCTTTTGGGGTATCGTGGTGTGCCTTGGGTTGTAAGGAGCTAAGTTTAAACTTCAGGACTGCGCTATTACGTTATATTTATGTGACGCTTCCTTTAATTTCGTGTATTAAATTAAATGGGGTGTTACATGTGTATATTTAGTTTTTTTAACCAAATTTTATTAAGTTTATTTGACGTTTCAAACGTATTTTATGATAATTTCTTAGTTAAAAATGCATCAAACGGTATAAACAACTATTCAAATATAATAAAAAAAATTTGAAATGTTAAATAAACTTAACAAAATTTGGTTAAAAAGACTAAATTTACATATTTATAAAGTTGGAAAATTAAATTGGATCAAAGTTTCAGAGAAGAACTAATTCCAATTTTAACAAAAATTAAAGAATCAAAATATATTTAATCCTTGTTTTTAAAATGTTGTCCAGCGTTCTGTTATAATCTTCAAAACTAATACAATAACGCTATAATCTTCAAAATCCGACTAAAACAAAAGGGAAGCAAATAATATTTTATTAAACAGAGAAAATAAACATAAAACAGTAAACTAGCAAGCTAGAATACATACATATTAACTCTTGATACTTGATACATACTAGAATGAATTTGTACTTTCGTCCCTCTCTATCCCGCAGAAGCTGTTTAGAACTATAAAAAAGCATAGATATCATTAACTGCTGGAAGCTTATGAATTGTCAACGATACTGAAATCAATTTCTCAGGGAAACTGAAACACTATAAACAAAAGCTGATTAAAATGAACAGAGGTTTCCAAAAATTATGCATTGTCAGCTATTTGATCTCCATACGTGGAGTTAGTCCTTATAAAGCAATCAGCGATGACAATATAGTTTTGACATTTAATACTTGTGAACCTTGGAAATTTAAGAAAGAAATCACAACTAGGAAAAAATATAATTATGATGAAAAAGGTGGAGGTGAAGAAGAAAGCAAAGTGGTCAATTAGTGTTCAGAATTGACTGTTAGAAGAGTTAAACAGATGCATGGGAAGTAATGAATATAACATCATAGCCAGTATATTGCTACCGATCTGAAGACAAGATTCCCTCTACCAAAACATAAGTAACACAAAGTCATACATAAAATGAAATGGAATGTTATATTTTATATATAAAACAAAATAATCACGAATTTGATTGGACTCGTGCGTAACAAAACTTCGGTGAAGCTACAAATAAATAAACTCAATGAAAAATTGTTCCAAACAGTACAGTACATGAAGTATGGGTTACACACATTTCATCTAGGGCTTTTGTTAGAGAAGGTAGAAGTTTCATCACCTGCATGGGGGCAACACATCTTCCATTGGGTTGTTTTTTCAACATATTTTATATCCTGGTAAGAACTTTTAAATTTTCCATCTTGTTCACCTGTTCCTCAATGCTTTCTCTGAAGGAGCAAACTCCAAGCTTACCTTCGGAAACCTACCCTTTAAATCCTTTAAGCACCTCTCAAGATGAACTTCTCCAACAGCAGCAAGAACATGCTCTCTCCCCTAGCAGACATTGTGACCTGAGAAAATGGATTTGCTCGATTTAGAAGCCTCAAGCCAACCCACATTAGCAGGGTCAGGCAGCTCAATCACAACTCCCAAAGTTGAGGCAATTGGGATTGTCATTTAAAAAAGACAACAACTTTTGCTGAAGATCTCACATTTGATTAGAAATATGGTCAAATTATAGTACACAAATTAATACAATCTTAACTTTACAAACCAGTTTTGTAACACCGAGTTAGACTAAAATTTGCTTTCTAAGATGGTATAAGAGCCTATTCTAGTTGGCTTGTTGGGGTTTATCATGTCACCTATCGTCAGACCACTACCAGAACACCTACAAATATCTAGTTTCAAGTTTGAAGTATCTAATTCTTGATGTGAGGAAGTTTGTAGGAAATCCCTTGTCAACTATAGATATGATCAAATTATTGTATATAAATGTGTAACCTAATCTTACAAGTCGGTTTTGTAAGATTGAGTTACACTTGAATTTCACGTTTTTAAGAATTTGTGATTGAAGAAAGAGTACCACGGTTCAATATATGTGGTCCAAGACCTTAAGAATTCCTGGTCGAAGAAAGAGTACCACTGTTTAATATATGCTGTCCAAGTCCTCCAATGGCAACAATATCCCTACCTAGGCAGATGTCACCACTTTCTAGCATTTTTCTAGCTTACAAGTCAAAGTCAACCATCTCACGTTTTAACTCCACCATAAAATACAAGCTTTGACATACTACTAAAGTTTCACATTAACTAATAAATCATCTTCTGGCGTTTCCCGGGCCTTCTTCATTTTTGTATGTAAATCATCAAGTAAATGTCCCAAAAGCTTATATTGAGAATGTGATTTATCACCAACTACAAATACTTGCACTGAATTGCCAACTTCAATCCAACTACAACCTGGCTGCTTCTTTAACCCCTTGTCCTTCATTTTCATTCTGACATTGGCAGCTTCTTTCCATTTCCCTGCTGAAGCATACATATTTGAAAGTAATGAATAGGTGCCAGCATTCTGTGGATCAATTTTCAAAATTTTCTCTGCTACAAGCTTCCCAATATCAGCATTTCCATGTACATTACATCCAGCAAGGAGCGCTCCCCAAACAGTCAGTGAAGCCTCCTCCCCAAGCCCCTCAATGATATTGAAAGCTTCTTTCAACCTACCTGCACGACCACAAAGATCAATCAAACATGCATAGTGATCTTCTCTAAGTTCTATAGATTTGTTTTTCAGAATTTCATCAAAGTATTTAAGTCCTTCCTCAACTAAACCAGTATGACTACAAGCAGTGAGAAGACCAACAAAGGTGACATCATTGGCAGGGACACCTAATTCTTGCATTTCCTTAAACAAATTAATTGCCTCCTTGCCATACCCATGATGCGCATAGGCAGCAATCATACCATTCCAGGATATCAAGTCCCTTTGCCTCAATAGCCCATCATCAAACATCTTCCTAGCAATACGCAACTCACCACATTTTGAGTACATATTTATCAGCGCTGATACCACACATGTGCTATCCTGAAAATTTGTTTTACTTATGATTTGATGAATCTGTTGTCCCTCAGTAAGACCAGCCAAATCACTACAAGCTCCTAAAACGGTCACAAAAGTTCCAGTGTTAGGTTTTAACCCATCGGCAGCCAGCATTTTGTTAAATACCTTCAGTGCTTCTTCACTTAGCCCATGTTGCACATACCCAGTCATCATCGCAGTCCAAGTAATGACATTCTTCACACGCATTACACAGAACAGCTCCTCTGCTCGATTTAACTCCCCATTCTGAATGAAACCCGTGATCATGGTATTCCAAGAAGGCATATTCCTCTCAGGCATCCTCTGAAACAAATCCAGAGCCTCATCCAACCTCCCATTTTGCGCATAGCCAGTGATCATTGCATTCCAAGAAACCACATTCCTATCAGGCATCCGATCAAAGAGTGCACGAGCATCCTCAACCCTCCCATTTTTTGAGAAACCCGCAACCATGGTAGTCCATGAAACCACATCCCTTTCCTTCATCTGATCAAAAAGCCTTTGGGCATCATCAACTCTCCCACATTGCACCAAAGTCGTAATGATTGTATTCCAAGAAACCACATTCCTCTCAGGCATTCTCCTGAACAAGTCCAAAGCCTGCTGGGTGAGGCCATTCCTTGCATACCCATCAATCATTGTGTTCCAAGACACGACATTTCTCAGCGGCATCTCATAAAACAACCTCTCAGCTTCCTTAATTTGGTTATGCCTGATGTACCCATTAACCATGGCTGTCCAAGTGACCACATTCTTTTTGGCATCCAGTCTATCAAACAGCTTCCTGGCTTCCCTGATCATGCCACACTTCAAGTACCCACTTATCATTGTGGTCCACAGACCACTGTCCCTTTCAAGAATTTCGTCGAACACTTTGCGTGCATGGACGATTTTGCCATTTTGGCAGAGTCTAGCTATTAGGAGATTGCAGCGCTTTATGTCCAAGTGAATAGCAACGGTGGATGTTAACCTGATAGTACTAACATTGCTGCTTGGTGATTTGGGAAGGGACAACAAAGTGAATGGTAAATGATATAACACCTTCTTCATGTTTCAATGATAACCCAGATTCTTGTAAAACACCATGTTTTTATTTATTTAAGCATGTAATAACACCTTCAATGTCTGGAAACATGTTAACAAAAATCTGTTGATCAAACAATCCTCGTCAAAGAGGAGCATTGATTTGTGCTTCGATTGCAGAGGGGATGGAGGAAGACAACTTGGTGATTATGGTGTTTGATGAAAAACCAGAATTGGATTGTTAACGTGATTATTTTCCAATTCTACCGTAGTTGCTACCAACATTTTCTTGAAAGAAAGTTTGAGTGTGATTATCTTCCAATTCTACCGTAGCTGCTACCAACGTTCTCTCGAAAGAAAGTTTACTGGGAAAATTTCTCTTCTGCTTTTTATATCAATTCTTAGACTCTTAAGAAAAACCCGTGCATCGTGTTTTTTTTTTTTTTTTTTTTTTTTAATTTTGTTATTTTGAAAACAAATTTTAATATTATTATATATAAATCAATTATTTACAATTAAATAATATATAATCAAATGATTTTGAAACTTTAATTGTTAATTTAAGTATACGTAATCATTACATTAATTTAATAAATATATAATTAATATAATTACTTAATTATTATTATATATTATGTTTTTTAAGTATATTTCAATGATGAATTTAGCAGATTGATTAATGGATTAAAATTCATTTTATTATTTTTAGATGTAACTATTCACCAATTATTTTTTTTATTTGTCAGTACATATTTTTAATTAATAATAGATAAAATTAAATTAAAAGTAATAAAACATTTATATACTATAAAATATATCTGTAATATATATTGTTACTTTTTTTACTATAAATAAATTAAGTTTTTCATAATATAGAATATATGAAATTATAATTAAGAAGCATTTTCATATAACCTGTAATATAAGATAGATGATTACGCAGCTAAAGCATGAAAATAATTGTGTATTTATATAATTAATGCAACATTATTATTATCGAGACCATTTGTTACTTTAGTTCAGGTTAAATAATGAGTAGTAACTAAAAATATTAAATCCATTCTTTTCTTTGGATTAAAAAAATGCTACTATCATATTGCTTAGAAAGTTAATGAAAAAACAACGTTTCATGTAATAACTTTACTATTCAACTAAACACTAAACAAGACAGGTTATGTTTTTTGTGTTTTAAATTCTTTTTATTTTTAAAACAGATTTTAATGTTATTGTGTATAAATCAATTATTTATAAAAATTGATTTTAAAGATTTTATTTGTTAATTTAAGTATATATAATGATTACATTTATTAAGTAAATATAATTTTTATAAAATTACGTAGAATTAATTATTGTTATATATTATTTTTTTTAATTTTGGTTATATTTGTAATGTTATTAGTTTATAAGTTTATTAATTGCTAGTAAATTTAAATTTAACGTCATTAGGATTAAATGTTATATATATATATATATATATATATATATATATATATATATATATATATATATATATATATATATAGTCATTAAGTTTTTAATTGTGGATTCAAGCTAACAGTAGATAATTTAAATAGTAAGATAAATGTTATTTTTTGGCTACAATTAATATAATTAAATGGAAAATAAAATTTTTATGAGAATATGAAGAGATGGCAGCAAATGAGGAATTATTATGTCTTATCGAGACGTGTACAGACTGATATTTGTGAAGCATGTTGATATATATGGTCAGGACGTTTTGATTTGGTGTAGACGTTTCATTTAGTTTGCTTAAAAGAAAGTTGGATCACTGTGGTTGTGGTTGTTCAGAAAGGAAGAAGGAAAGTCATCCTCACCAGTTACAGTAGGGTCCGACCATCAAATGTCTACTTTGAAACCCTTTAGCTTTACCAATTTCTACCAAAACTCTGTCATGGTCATGGAACCCTTAGAGGTTGGTCCCTTTGCATCTTTCATTTTCTTTAAGTTTTTTGTGTTTCATGTGTAGACCTACTTTTTGGACCAAAGTTTTAATTTTTTTGCAATCGTCTGCTTCAACCATCTCTTTTATTTTGTGTACAAAGTTTTTATTTTTATGGATCATTGTGGTTTTCTATATCACAGGACTATATAGAGTTTGAAGAAGGTTTTTATGAACAATGGGGGAAAATCACTACTCATGGGGACAAAATTTTTCAGTGATCTGAAAGGAAACGTGATCAACATAGAGTTTGAAGAAACTCTTCTTGCCCAGAGACAGATCCGTGCAGTTGAGGAGATAATGAGGTTTTATGATCTTAATGATGTTTATTACGTGTGTACTCTTTATTATGGAGATCGATACTTTCGCATAAGGGTGTTCGATTTGGACTGGAATGATGTTGAGTATCCTGGTAGAAGAAAGAATGCTCTTGCATGTAACCCTCTGTCCTCAATAAGGTTTTTCCAAGCATTTAGGGTGTAGTTCATCCCAAACACAGTATGCAACTTTAGTCGATTTTAATTATAATTTGTAGTGTATATGTATAGATATTGTTGGTAATATTGGCTTTCTGTTGATTCTTTTGATAGTTGTTGTTAACTTTGCCCGATCACTTCCAAATATTTTGTGAGCATAAAGTTTCCTTTAACGATCCGGTCAAATTGTATGATCCTTTGTCACAAAATTTTGAAATATATGTGGACATAGATGAGGCTGGGAGGATGGTATTGTTTGGTTTGTGTCAGTACATTTCATTCTATGGGTTGAGTTCTCCTTGTTTACTACATTTAAATTATGTAGGAAACAATATCTTTCTTCACAGGATCTTCTCGGCCCAAGGAATTGAAATATATTATAAGAGAGATTTGGCCAATGCTTCCAACACCCAAGTTCAAGTTGGTTTTGTTGATTGTGAGAAAATATTAAGTAATTATGATGTTCAAACATCTTCTTTGGTATGATTTATATTTATAGTTATGTGTTTATAATTTTCGTTTATATTTATGTTATTTTAACACATTTTGTTTGAATGTAGTATTTGGATGCGAAGTTTGTAAAAGAATGCTTGGTGAAGGGGTAGAAAACCTACGTGCTGACAAACGGGCAATCACAATACTGAAACTGCAAAATTTATTGGACAGGCAGAAGTGCATTTGAGTGTTATCTCACATGCGGTTGGAAGAAATTCTGTAAGGAAAATGGGTTGGCTGATGGTGATCGTATAAGATTTATGGTAGAGAATGAAGAAAAGAATGTGATCCATATTTTGAAGATTTAGCATATGGAAGTGTTTGTTAATATTTTGGCGTCTGAAACAAATGTATGGGACCTATGAACAATTTCTTTATCTTTCATTTTCAGGATTTGCACATCTCCAATATTTTGTATGTCAACATTAATATATTTTGGTTTGTTTATGAAGACCTGATTATTTAGTATTAAATTGAGTATGTCTACTAATTGTTTCTACTAATTGTCTCTCGTGATTGTTAAATTATTTTCTTCCGGTAGTTTATATTTTCATTAAGTAGATTATTTCAATAACCAAAAACTTTGAATAAATTAAAAATATATATTACCAAATTTATATTTTCATTAAGTAGATTATTTGAATAACCAAAAACTTTGAATAAATTAAAAATATATATTACCAAATTTATATTTTCATGATTATTTCAATAACCAAAAACTTTGAATAAATTAAAATTATATATTACTAAATTCGCATTATATCATACCTAGTGCAACTATAATTAAACATTAATAAACTTATTCTTAATACCAATTCATAAATAATATTGGTAATTTATATAACTATGATTACGTAAAAATGGATCCAAGTTGCAGATAGTATAAGTATTCCAATTCGAAAATACTATTTACTAAAAAAAATTCAATTAATTTAATAATGTTAGATATAAAAAATGAACAATTCATTGTGTACGTTTAGATTTACTATATTATTATAAAAACCATAATAAGTTCCAAATAATAATATTACTTATAATTATTATAAAAAGCTCAATTCAATAAATAATTGGAAAAGTCGTAATTTTATGCACTTAATATAGGTTTGGATAGTCGTAATTACGATATCTTCTTAATATATGAACATGGATCACCATTTCTATGAGCTTATAACATTAATAACGTCAAAGATGTGGGAGGTGCACTACATAATTATGTTGGTTTCTTTAGTTAAATATTTAGTATGAATTGGGCTAGTTATAGGTTTGGAAAGTCTTGTTTGAGCTCACAACATTAATAACGTGACAATTGTGGTAGGTCCACTACATAATTATAGTGGTGTGTTTAGTAAAAATATTCAGTATCAATTGGGCTAAATATAGGTTTGGAAAGTCATACTTTTGATAAGTAATTACTATATGAACCTACATCAAGACTTATTTGACCTTATTGTGGCAGGTGTACCAAAGAATTATGGTGGTCTCAATAATAGTCAAAGGATTATTTGTGGTAGTAGTCAAAGGATTATTTTTTGTGTCATGGATTAGAAGTTGCAACATATAATTGACCATGACTAAAAATTGGTGCAGGCAGATACAACCCAACGCAATCTAAAGATAGACCTTGAGATTTGTTTATGGTGTCAACACCCAATTTTGTCCGAGATATAATGTTTTTCTATTATTTACTTTTTATTTTTATTTTTTCTCCTAATCTTGTTTAATTTTGTTTTCTTTTGTCATTTCATCTTATTTTACTTTTATGTTATCTTTATTTCGTTTTATTCTTATTTTTTTTATTTTTATTTACATTTTTTTTTTCATATTTATTTTTACTTTTAAGAAAAAAAAAACAGAAAATAGATTAAAAATAATAATAAGAGAAAGAATATTGTAGAGATCCATTGTTTGAACTTCAGTACGCTTAGGCCTTTCCCCATTTGGTACCTGTCTCCATGCATTAGCTTGATCTGCTATTAATTAGTGTACTAAAATGAAAAGCTGGTGTCTATGGTGGATAGGAGATAGGGTGGCTAAGTTGTAGGAAGCAACCACCCTTTCCACTTCTCGCACGACTCAAGAAATACAGGGGATCAGAGACTTTAAGTTGGATTTTTTATTTTCCTCTGCCTGAGGAATTCATAATGAACCACACAGATGGAGAGGAATCAAATTGAAAAACAAACACAGGGGAAATGTTACTACAAAAGAGAGTCCAAATACACATCTTAAAAAGAAAAAAAAAAGAGAGAAAGAAAATATACAGGAGAGAAGGAGAGCAATAGAATCGGTGACAAGAATGAGAAGGAACTGCCTACTGCTAGAGGCATTGGAGAGGATCTACAAGAGGTACACTTTTGAACGCTTGAGCATGAACATAACTGATGTTGGCATGAACTGATGTGGTTTAGTACAACATTGTTTATATGTTGGATTGTTCATTATGAAGTTGTGCTTTATGAAAGCGTACTTGAGTGATGTTACTTGAATGCTTGAAACATGTTGTCTTCTCTACTCACTATATCCACCATGTTTGTAAATGTGTTATTTAATCCTGGACAAAAATAAACATACAAAAACCAAGCTCCTCAACCCATCATCTAAACCCAAATTCATCTTCTCCTACAACCAATAAAACAAAAAGACCTATTCACGTTTTCATCACATGTGAGACCCCAATTCCTTCGCATTTCATCCACTTGTAACCACCATAAACATTTTCTTTTTCTTCCTCATTTCTAGCTTGTTCATGAATAACTCCATTCTCCATCCCTATCAAAAATCCATCACATGTTAACCTTTCACCATACTTATTTCCACCAACACGCAACTCATACACAAATAAGCCAAAATCCATCTTGGCTTTTATCTTTAATCACAGATTCACACCTTGATCCAACACCAATTTTTTCTTCCTCATTCTTCCATCACCTTCAACCTACAATCAGAAAACAGAGAGCCAGCAAGTCAGAGCTCGAATAGGCTGAATGATGATGGTCTCCGAAGGGTAGGGTCGCGCAGTCGTGAGTGGAATGGTGCTCACGCGGAAGCCATTCGATGTCGCACTTGAGATGAAGGAGCGCGAAAGACAAGCATCCCTGGGTTCTCGTCGACGTCTCCGGCAATGATTGTCATTGTTGGCAAGCCAGTCGAGGGATGGCACGGTGAAACAGAGACGGAGGTGGTGTCCTGGTAGACAATGACGAGAGAGAAAGTCTAGCGGAAGAAGAAGATGGAAGATGAGTCATCACCAGTGGTGGCTAGAGTCGTCGGTAATGGCCTCTGGTCGAGTGGGACAGAGCGACAGCGAGCAGGCCTCTGTTGGAATGCCTTTTGTTTGAGAGAAATGAAAATTAGGGTTTTCTTTTTGTTTGTTAAAGGGAAGATGGGCTGACCAAACTTTCTGCACCTTGCACGCCCATAATTCTTCTTGCACGCTTCTATTTGTTTTTTTTGTTGTTTCCATTTCGTTTGTGCACCCCCTGCATGCTATTCCCACTCCCTTTGCTTTGTATTTTTGTTTTTGGCTTTATTGCTTGTAAACACCATTACTCTTCCCTGGCTACTTCTTGCACCACCATGTTTACTAACCCCACTCCCTCTGCATGTTTTATTGTCACTTTTGGGTTTGTTTTATATTTTACTTGTTGCACTCCCATTTTTATTGTACACACCTGATTTACTTCATGCACCTCCCACATTATTCCTGCACCATCATATTTTTGTATTCCACTTTTATCCTTCTTAATTAAATTTCATCTTTTTATTTATTCTTTTTTCTTTTTTAAAAAAATATTTTAAAATTATAAAAATTACAAAAATAGAAAAAAAATATAAAAAAATGAAAAATGTTCTTTTTCACTTTGTGGTGTCTGTCCGGTCACATGCACCGTGTGACACTTATTTTCAAAAAAAAAAACCAAAAATAGTTTTCTTTCTCTTTTAGTGTCTGTTCGACCACTCGCGTCGTGTGACACATATTTTCAAATAATTCAAAAATACAAAAAAAAAAATACAAAGTTCTAAGAAAATTAAAAATATCAACCCCTCTTCAAAAAAATATCTTCTTAAGAACTACGTGATCCTTGATTCTCCATTGCGAGATACGTAGGAACAAGGTCAGTCCTTGTCAGGTTCACTTTCAAAAAATCAAATCATTTTCCAAAAAGTTTTCAAAATATCTTTTAAAGAACTACGTAACCCTGATTTCTCTTTTTTAATGAGAATACGTAGGACCAAGGTCAATCCTTGTCGGACCCAAAAAATTAAAAAAATATTTTTTTTTTCTTTTTAGCATTATTGTCTTGTTATTTTTGGGAAAAATTAACATTTTGAAAACCATATCAACTTTGCACTTTTAATTAAAGGTATCATTTTCAGATAGACGTTGTAGGGTACTGACACCTTCCTTATGCGTAACCGACTCCCGGATCCGAAAATCTGGCTTTTCGCAAACTTGTTTTATCTTTATGGTTTTCCATAGTTTTTTAGAAATAACTATGATGGCGACTTCAAATCTTTTTTTTAAACCCGTTTCCTATTTTTTGTTCGTCGTCCCGTCGCGATTCCGGTTGCGACACATAGCATAGGATAACATGATTGGAAATTGTCTTCTAATCCTCTTGAATGGCCAAGGTGACTGTGATGGTGACATGGACATACGTGGAATGTAAATTTTTGTTCCTTTGTTTTTTCCAGTTATAATCTTTGCACTGATTGCATGCTGTGCGAGTCTAGTCACTATTAACCTGTTTCCATTACACAAACCTTCACATTGATCCAAATTTCTCAAAAGCATAATTGGGGTCCCAACTTTCAGTCTAATACTATGGTTTGGTAATCCTGATGTTCTCAATGAATTTAAAAATTCTGGTGTAATACCGACATATACATCAACGTCCATGGTGTCAAAAGTATATATGAATGAATGACAAAAAACTTACCAACCAACAAATCTACAGAATATTGTTTATCAATGATATCCTTTATACTTTTGAACTTCCAAACTTTTGCAGGTATGCTAGCAATTGGTTGTGATCGTATAGACGTTGCTCCTATAAATAATAGCTTAAAGGGATGATCACAAACTCTATATTGAGCTCTGTTCTTTAAGATTTTGAAATTATGCATTATAACTTTCTCCCTCCTTTAGCTTGTCTTCCCACATACTAATGTCTTCCTTCTTAATCATAGTAGGGATAACATCATCCTGACCAGCATAATCATGCATATAACATTAAATATAATTTTTTTCTAAAATACAAAATATATAATGCATATAAACAATGGAATGATACATTACTTTTTGATCTGTTAGAACCATCTCCATATTTCGTTTGGAATCCCATGATCCAACAAACCACAAATCTACGATTCTGACAACAAGTTTCAAAGTTTCCCTTTTTCCATCACTATCCTTGATATGATCAAATTTCTTTGTCATCTAATATATGTCAATAAAATAGATCATACATTTTAGCACAAAAAAAATAGAACTTAAAAATATAAAAATTACAATCTGATTCACCAAAAATAAACAGACGAAGACCACCAACAAAAACAGCATAAGACCACCAACAAAAAACATCATCATACTCACATATACAACTTGTTCAAAAATACCTATTAAAAATGAAAACTTTAACCTTTTCTTCAACCCAAACTAATAGGTGTACCAAGTATAAAAAATAAATACAACAACACCATAAAAAACAACAAAGCATGCTCAACGGTTTATTAAAAAACAACTTCTAAAAACAAAAACATCAACCTTTTCTTCAAGACGAAAAACATTGGAAAAATTAAATTTTTGAACTTTACAATAAAAAAGAAGTAAACATAAATTAACAGAGTAAGAAGAAGAAGAAAGAAAAAATATCCACGAACAAAAAAAAAAAGAAATAGAAGAATAAATTACCTACACCAACCAAAACTTCTATCAATCTCTAACAACAACAATCAACAAAAAAAAATAGATCAACAATAAAATAAAAGA
>Ga0214545_1001549_pt1 | contig 43241 bp, 19 predicted proteins | sample CNSS4metaG_FD_160064 | JGI IMG/M metagenome (GOLD analysis project Ga0214545, IMG submission 160064) | Root nodule microbial communities from cowpea collected in UCLA plant growth center, Los Angeles, California, USA - CNSS4 | ecosystem: Host-associated > Plants > Roots > Nodule | place: USA... | reverse complement strand
TTATTTACAGAAAATAAATATATATATATATATATATATATATATATATATATATATATATTTAATTTTCTTACTTTTTTTAAATGTCCATGAGTCAACTCAACAGCATAACACATGTTAAAGTCAATGTTTTACATTCAATTTAGTTCCTATAATTTTTATTTTTGTTCTAATTTTATTTAAAATTTAGCAATTTTGTCTCCCTCAAAATTGAGACCAAATTTAATTTTTATATAAAAGTTATAATGATGTTTTTGTTAAAATTTACATTTTCATTAAATTTTTTTGGTTAAGATTACAATTTGTTTAAAATTAGAACGAAAATTTTAAGAATGAGAACTAACAACATTGATCTAAAGTTTTAAAATTAATTTTTATTATTAAATTTTTGTTATAATTTTAAACTAATTATAATCTAAACAAAAATATTTAATAAAAATATAAATTTTAATATAAAAAATAAATTTAAATCTCAATGTGAATAGTTGTACTATTACTTATCGAAAATGATATTTAGACAATTTTTTTGACTCATTTTTTACATTACTGATGTGGGGAGGCAATTTTTACTTTTTAATGCGAAATGGTTTAATGAAAATAACGGGTGCACGTGCGGGAGTTGGAGAATCCCTTGGGCAAATGTAAACGAGAGAGAGAGAGAGAGAGAGAGAGAGAACTGCTGGAAAGGGAGAAGCAACCAAGCCCTTTATGTGGGTTAGTGGAGACAGTGGCGACCTGAAGTCCTCGACAACAACAATTTCACCAGAAGCCACTTCCACTATTCCGTACAATCATTCATCCACACCGTTGCATTGTAAGTTTGTTGTGATTTCATTACACCTCTTTCTCCCAGTGTCTTTGTTCATCATGAATGGTTATTTTTTTTGGTAAATTTTTCAACTTTGGTGGGAAAAAGTTTTTTTTTTCATTTTTGATGGAAGTTTGTATAAATGATTTGGTCGTCTTGTCCCCACTGTTTTGTGCATTTGTAGTGGCCATCAATGTAGTTTGCTGTTGTGGTGTTCTACATTTGTGGGGCTTTGGAATATTTGAAGAAAACACATTTTGGGATTTTCGTATTTGGGTGCTTGTGTGTTGTTGTTTTGATTTTAAATTTGTGGTCATTTAGTTGATGGTTGTGTAATTTGTGGGGTTTCAGGAGAAGGGCTTGCTCAATTTGTGGTGGTTCAGCAGAAGTGCGTTGTTGTTTCATTGGTTGTAATTTGGTGATTTTATTCCGTGTTGTGTAAGAAATGTGCTCTGGTTTGTGTTACTATTTTGTGCAATCACATTGAAGGCAATTTTTCTGCAATACTAGGATATGAAAACGTTATGGCTGGTTAATTCCAATGTAATGAGAAGGTATTGACACGATGTTGTTTGTATATTTTGTTGTGATTATTTGTGTTAAAAGTTAAATGAAGTATTAATTTTTGGCATTTCATTGATTGTTAGGATCGATTGCGTACATTTTGATACACAAAGTGCATTGCCGAAATGAATGGATTGATCTTGGACAGCCATCTTGCAAGGATTGACGATACACCATTCAAGTGGTGTTTGCACATAGGAAAACCATTACAAATATATAATCCTCTTTTGCTTGAGATGTTGAAGCATTGGTTACCTGCTCATGAATCGTTTTGTGTCATGCAACAGTCTATTCTGTTTAGTTGTGCTGATATTTGCATGTCTTTAGGATTGGGCGTTGTTGGGTTAGATGTAGAATTTGATAAAAATGTTTTTGGGGTAGTCAATTCACTTCTGAAAGACAAATTAATAACAATTGAAAATGTTATTGAAATGATTAAGAGTATGGTACATAGTGACTTTGATGATGTTGATAATGTATGTCGTTTATATATTTTTGTTTGTTTTGCGGTCCTTTACTTTTCTAGGAATTCAAAAACTGTTAGTAATATTTCTTCTACTGTTTTGGACAATATAGACGGGTTATCAAGTTATAATTGGAGTAAAACAATTCATAGTTATTTGATTACTAAATGAAAAAAACAATAATGAAGTCATTTAAAAAAGGTTATGAAAAACCACATAAAAGTTACATTTTTCTTTTTTTATGTTCATTATAAAAACAACTATTCAAAATACTCATGTATAAAAAAATATGAAACTAATATTTCAAAGTATGACAATAAAAAATTACTTTTTATTAAATAAGAACAAAAATAATAAGTTTGAATTTTTTTTTTCATAAACAAAAAGAGAACTTGTGGGAGAAGTGAGAGAATAATATAAACCATAAATAACTTAAGAGGCAGAGAAAATAAAATAAAATTTTATTCTTTATTTTATTTAATTTTATGTTTTATTATTTATTAATAATAACATACTTTTTAAAAAAATATATATATATGAGAGACATGTTTTATTATTTGGACAATACTGACATATATTTTGTGTGAAAAACCTTTTATTATAATATAATTATTTTTCTTTAATTTTGTTTTTATGTTTTTCCTTTTTTTCTACGAACCAATTCAACAGAAAAGTTACTCAAACAAAAAGAATCTCTATTATATATATATATATATATATATATATATATATATATATATATATAAAATTTTTTATTTTGTATTTATATTTCATAACTTCAGTTTTATTTCTTATAATATATAATTATTTATTAAATTAATTAAGAATTACTTTTACATGTTCTATATAAAACTTTCTCTTCTTTTTTTTTCTTTTTTATTTATTAACAATTATTTTATCGTATTTTCTTCATTTATCTCAACTTATTATTAATAAATATAAATTTATTTTATAATGTTAATACAATATAATCGGTATTTATAAAAGTATAAAATACATTTTATTATTTTTGTCTTTAGAGATATCAGTAAGTAAATAATTTTACGATCATTCAAAATTAATATATAGAAAATAAATTATAAGCATGTAAACCAATTACAATTACTCTAATTAAAATCAATTTTAACTTTTTAATTGTATATATTTATTGAGCGTGTTTTGTTTCAAATGTAAGATAAGGGCCAACGTATACCAGAGATAAAAATAAAGATTTTTGCTTTTTGTTGTGATCAACAAGAACAAATTAAAAAAATGTGAAATCATGTGAGATTAGTGAAGAAGAATTACAATAACAGGTTATAGAGATCCTTGGCCTTTATAATGAAGTAATGTTTCACAGAACAAATCAATCCAGTGATCTTAAATCTCCGTCTCACCCTATAACTACTCATCCCAATCTAATTCTTTATATCAAAACCCTAATTTGGATTTTGTTTTCCCTTTTTTTCACCTCCTTTATTCCCAGCCCCCAATTAAAGGATAAGTGTAACAGTGATACCGGTATATACACTCTGTCACCACATCACCATGCCTTCAACATGCACATCAGATCTTCATCTTATGCTCAAACTCATGTGCCACCCTTTTTCACCAAGCGGAATTTCCACGGAAAAAGTTCAGTATTTCATCAATCAAACAATGTGAGAGGTGTTTAGAGGTGGTGGTGGTGGTGGTTGTTCTGTCCGGCATAAACAATCAGGTAAGGGATTAGCATAAAAGGTTTCTTCTGACCGGAACCTTTCCATGCCCTTTGTCCCAGAAATTGGCCCTTTTCTCTTTCTGGGAGAACCAAGTCTGTGCAATACATGCAACAAATCAAAAATCATACAATTTTTCCATAGATTTATTACTTATGGTTATAAAAATGAAAGAACCATGAACACATTATATATACTTTAGCATTCAAAAAATTAATTGAAATGAAAAATGAAGAATTTTCCAGCTGCGTACCGTCTTCTGTGGAGATCAATAATCCTATTTGATAGTTTCTTCCCCTCCGTGATTAGTCCCTGATCTAGTTTATCAAACAGGCGAACGAGGACTTTCCTAGGTAAATGAGAAGACAGACACAACAACTTTGTAATGGATAATTTTGAAGAGTTTATCCGACAATTTAATAAACAGAAGTTGATCTGCAAAATGACAGCCTTACTTGTCGGGAGATATTGTTCTTCCACGTCCAAGAAAACGACGATGACCCTCAACAGCCTTTGCCATGTTTCCAGAATAAGAAGGTATGAATACATCACTTTCAATAGATACAATATAGTCAAGAGCAGCCATTTGGGATGCATGATTGGAAAAAGGTTCAAGCTCTTCTATGGATGCCAACTTTTCCTGAAAACAATCAATCACAGGTAGGTTATATACAAAAATACTAATGTTTGACTGAACTATTCACTAAAAATGATTGAGAAAAGTAGGTTATATACAAACATATTGAAACACAGTATTGCAATTCCTTACCTTGCTCATCAACAATGGATACCGGGAACGCAATTCAGCCATGTGGGACTCGCCCCCATATATCTCTCCAGCAGCAATATATATAGGAGTTGTTGATGGGTATCCAAGAGCAGTAAGAAAAATCCCAACTTCCTTTGGAGTTAAGGGGCAAAACCCTTTGGACCTCTGTTCTATTGGATCAATCTCCTTTATTTTCCAATAGGAAATGTTCTCCCTACATGTTGGCACGTGATAATTTCCAACCATTATATATGAGAGAAAGACATGAGATTCAATTAAGCGAGTTGAAGTGTCATAGTTCCGTACCTGATCATTCGTAGTTCTTCAGCTTCAACAAGAGATAAATCATGGGTGCAGCCACTAAATGCAAGCATATCCTTCTCGTAACGCAAGTGCAGCGCAATGTAAGGACCAAATGACCTCATCCTCTCCACCAACAACTACAAGGATATAGAAAACATTAAAGAATGATAAGAAAAAAATATTAGAGTACAAGCTCAATGAGGAGACTAAAAAACAAAGAAACCAACAAGAGTTCAGATCTCTTTATATACTTTTCCCAGTTGTTCAATGCGAGGAGAGAAGCGAAGTGCTTCATAACAAGCCCGGCATCGAAGCTTCTGAATGTCGGGAGGTAGATTGTTGTTTGCTAATCGTGAATCAGATTTGGAAGCTCGAATAACCTTAAGGTGTTGCAAATAATTAGATGATTGCACAATATTAGAAAGAAGGAAAATAAACAGAATACAAAACTGTATAAAACAATAGACTTCCAACATACATACTTGGTATTCTTCCCACAAGCTAGCAATCTCATTCTCGTAGTAATCCATGCCAGACCAGCTTATGAATTGTTTGACCACTTTGGTTTCGTTAACTAGATCGTTGGGGAGTTTTTTAATGATTTTTACATCATTAGCTAGAGAATTCATAAAATGCTCTTCATCAAAAACATCAGAGAAATTGCTGAAAGAAAATTATAAAATTCAATTAAGTGAAAATCCAATACAGAGAGAGAAGGCACAAAAGAAAAATAATTGTAAATCGCAGAATTGAAAATACCTAGTATCTTGCCAAAATGATCTTTTATCAAGTTCTGGAATTACAAGAGTGGCATTTATTATACGAGCCACTGCTACCATATCACATATCTGCAGCAAAGGGAAAAAATCTTCAGGTACAAAATACAACGGAAAAGGGCATTCAAAATTAACAATTTTGACATTCCATGGTCCTCATTGATTGCCATCCATCATAGCAATCAATTATGCAAGTCAAAATTTCAACAACAAATAACTTTGCATTAATACTATTAGCATGAACATGGGAGAAACTTAGTGAGAGACAGAGGTCTGACCCCAGAACGCATTTGGTTGAGCCCACCATTTGTGTGTACTAAAAGATATCCTCGCGACTCTGCAGGAGCTGAATAAACATTTATTACTTTTAGTACTGTAGTGAAAGTTAGGATTCTGACCTACTCAAAATAAGGCTTATCACATAAGACTAAATTAGGAATATAATAACACGGATAGTAAAAAATAAATGAGAATATATCTTTGTTATATGAATATAGAAAGATTTTATCACAATTAAACAGGACTAAATACCTACTCTGGAACAAATCTGTCAAACAATATAACAAATTCTAATACAAGTAGGACCAAATAATTGACAAAACAAGGAAATAAAGGATAAGTGCAAGGCAAAAAATTAGGGAGATGGATCTCAATTTTAGCATAAAAATTACAAGCCCCAAAGGATATTCGAATGTAAAAAGAGCTAATAATGACCTAGAAAAGACAACACACACCGAGTGCTCTAGCAAAGGGGATCATCATCTCTCTTGGCTAGAACATTTTTACATCCACTATGCGGTAGGTAAAATTATTCCTGAACTACAAGATAGTAAGATGAGGGGAACAAGGAGTGTGGTGGCATCGGAGGGAGAGCCAGAAAGCCAAGCAATACAAAATGTCATGATTGTTGAGATTTTTCCAGGAAGGTTCATTAGAGAGAGATTATATATATATGACATCAGTCCAACCCATAAATGATTGACACCACTTTTAACCCAAACCTCGAGGCACTAGGTTTATGGGTTTTTTTTTTCTTATATGGTGTTTAACTTTGTTATTTCTACCCAATGTGAAACTTAGACTCACATTTGGATTATTCCGAACACTATGGTAGAGGAATTATTGAGACAGGGGTTGGAAACTAGGCAGCAAGCGATGGAAGCCTAACGAGCCCTAGAGGAGTTTTCAAAAGATGGGGGAGGAGTATCGCCGTTTAGTAGAGGCATCCTTAAAAGAGCAAGAGGAGTTCAGGAGGAGAAATGACAAGATTAATTTGAAAACAGGAAGGAGGACAACAAGCGTTGGATGAAATAGAGGATTTTAAGCCTTTTTCAATGGACATACTAGGAGAGCCCATACCTTCACATTATGTCACACCAAAGGTGAACACCTTCCCATGAACATGAGATTGTAGCTCATGTGAAGGTGTTCAAAGCACAAATGCTGATTAGTGGAGGACACGAATGGGGTAAGGTGTAAGATGTTCGCAAGAATACTCATTAGTAATTTGGCAAAGGATTCTCTTAGTAGAATACAAGATCTTATCAAAGATTGAAATCTTTGTTGTGAATCTTTATTGACTCATCAATTTGTTAGATTGTGGCATCTCCATTCTTGTCTTTCTTTCTATGTTCTTCTTTGATTATCTTTGTTTATGCTACGGAGGAATCAAATATAGAAACGATTGTACACTTTCTTGGATAGGATTGTATAATCTGGATTGGAGTTTTAGGGTTTTTCTCTCTCCATGGCTTCTTCTGCTGTCTCTTCTGATAGCACATGCCAATCTATTCTTTTCAATTAATTTCTCAAATGGCATGAGGATCGTCAGAACTCTAATTCCACGGTGCACACACATGTATATCTTTTGTTGGCCTAACTCGACCTTCTTCTCTTGGACCTTGGGTTTTTGTGGTGCCACAGATCACATTACTGGTGACAAATTTTTGTTTTCTTCTTTATCCTCTTTGGACAATTTACCTACGGTTACAATGGTTGATGGGTCTAGGGTCTTATCTCATGATGTTGGTACTATTAATCTTTTTCCATTTTTAACCATTGATAATGATCTTTATGTCCCTGTGTCCCCCTTTAACTTATTATCCATTAGTTGTCTAACCCCGTTCTCTTGATTGTTTTATTTCTTTCCCCAAAGATTTCGTTTGTTTACCAAACTAAAGTTCGGGACAAATAATTGACTCATGGCTTTTATCATCTCTACCCTTCTACACATGTTGGCACAATTATGGAGTCTCCATCTCTTCTTGCTCAGTTAGGTCATCCCAGACTTGCCAAATTGCAACAGTTTGTTCCCAGTTTGTCCAATTTATCTAATTTGTTGTGAGTCATGTCAATTAGGGAAACATAGTCGTAGTTCCTTTCCTCGTAGTGTCTCACAACGTGCTTTGTTCTCTTTTTCTTAGTTCATTTTGAGATTTGGAGACCTAGTCGTGTTAAGTTTAATTTAGGTTTTTCAGTATTTTGTTACTTTTATTGATGATTGTTCTAGATGCACTTGGTTGTTTTTAGTGAAAAATCATTGAGTTATTTTATATATTTCAATCCTTTTATAATGAAATTAAAACTCAACTTGGGAATTCTATTTGAACTTTGCGAAGTGATGATGGTCGTGAAACCTTTCCAGTTCTTTTAAACATTTTATGGCTTTTCATGGCATTCTTCATCAAACTTCATGTGCTTATACATCTCAACAAAATGAGGTGGTTGAGCGCAAGAATAGACATCCTCGCACACTTTTAATTGTGAGGAGGTTCCTCAACATTTTTGGGGTGATGTTATTCTTACTACATGTTATCTTATTAACCGCATGTCATCTTTGGTTTTAAATAACAAAATTTCTCATTCTATTTTATTTCCTCATGCACCTCTACACCCCTTACCTATTAGAGTTTTTGGATCTACATGTTTTATGCATAATTTTAGTCCTAGTCTTGATAAGTTATCTCCTAGATCACACAAATGTGTTATTTTAGGATTTACTAGATCACAAAAAGTATGTAAGTGTTTCTCTCCTTCTCTTAGATCACAAAAAGTATGTAAGTGTTTCTCTCCTCTTAACTGCTATTTTATTTCCACAGAAGTAACCTTAAATGAGTCTTCTTTTTACTTTAAGGGTTTTTCTTTTGATGCATCTCTGTCTACGACAGTTAATATTCCTGTTGTTTGTGATCCTCCAGTTATGCATAGTCCACCTTCAAATTCTCCTCCTCCACCACCACTTCAGGTCTATAGTTGAAGACATCATTCCGAACAACCAACAAGTCACTCACTTCAAGTTCTAACTATTTCCTTTCCTTTAGCTCCAACAATTGAGTCTGACCTTCCAATTGTCCTCCATAAAGGTATACATTCCACTTGTAATCCCTCTCCACATTATATTACTTTAAATTACCATAGATTATTTTCACCATTTTATACTTGTCTTTCGTCTATTTCTTTTGTGTTCATTCCTAAATCTGCCAGTGATACCTTAGCCCATCCTAGTTAGCGTGAAGCATGCTAGATGAACTAACTGCTCTTCAAAATATTGGGAGCTCGTCCCATTACCATCAGGGAAATCTGTTTGCAGGTAGGCTTTTGCTATCAAAGTTAGATTTGATATATGTCACTTAAATGACACTTATATGTGACAATCAGGCTTCTTTTCATATCAGTTTTAATCTTGTCTTTCATGAGAGGACCAAACACATTGAAATTGACTGTCATTTCATTCGAGAGAAGATTGTATCTAGAGACACCAACATTGAGTTTGTAATTCAAATGATCACTTAACATATATTTTCACTAAGTCTTTACGGGGACCAAGAATTGATTATATTTGTAACAAGCTTGGTACGTATGATTTATATGGACCAGCTTGAGAGGAAGTGTTAAATATATTCTGTTTCATGTTATTAGGGAAACATAGTCCCTATGTTAATTATGTTATTTTTTACATATTCATTTGTATTTGGGCTTAGCCCACATTCTCATTATTGTAAATACATTACCCTATGTGTATTTTCTAAACAAGGGAGATTAATCCTATGCGGCTTTGAAGTTCAATACAATGGAAAACCCTCTAACAAATCAGTATTATTGTTTGGGGCACGAATCTTAAAAAATTTGCCTTTGAAGGATTTATGAGGACTGGGATAGGGTTAGAAGACCTTTACCACAAACACCATTCACAAAGGCCAATAAAGTTCTAACAAACAATTTAAACCCAAAAAGAAAATAAAAGAAAGTGTTCGCCATTGGGACAAAGCTTAAGTGTGGGCATAGAAAATGAAAGGCTTGTTAAAAGGACCAACTTTTGGAATGCAGAGCAACATTCATCTCATTCAAGGGGAACAAGGAAGAACCTCTACATCCTTCTCATCTCCATAATGACTTAGTGCTTGGACATGGCAAAAAGAGTGAACATTTTTGGCTGCTGCGTACGAAGTAGTTTCCTTAAGAATATCAAGCTTGGCCCATGGATACATTGCATAATAATCCATGGAGAAGAAAAATGGAATAAGCCATTGAGACTTTGAATAAGCAAGGGAAAAAAAGAAAGAAAAGAGAAGCGTAGCATACCTGGGAAGACGAAAAGTGAAGAACTGAGGGAATGTTAGGGAAGGAAAACATAAGAAAAGTGTAACAACAAAATTTGAAGCATTTCAAATGTCCACAATCAAGAAAAACACGTGGAAAGTACCCGGAAAGTGAAAAGACAAATGGCATGTAGGTGTAGGTCCTATCTACCTTAAAATAAGTCTTAATGCTGAAAGATTTGGGGACTGTGCAGTGATAGGTAGGATTCCGACCTGCCTAAAAATAAGTCTATTCACTCAGACTTGGGGTTGTGTAGTGATAGGAAGGATTCCGACCAACCTAAAAATAAGTCTTATTGCTCAAACTTTGGGGTTGTGTAGTGATTGGTAGGATTTCAACCTACTCATAATAAGGCTTATCAGATAAGACTAAATTAGGAATATAATAACATAAACATTAACAAATAAATAAGAATATATTTGTTATATGAATATAGAAATATTTTATCACAATTAAACAGGAATAAATACATAATTTGAAACAAAATTGTCAAAGAATATCGCAAATTCTAATAATTAGGATCAAATAATCACCAAAATCAGAAAATAAACAATAAATGCAAGGCATAAAATTAGGGATATGGATCTTAATTTTAGCACAAAAATTACAAATCCCGAAGGATATTTAGATGTAAAGAGAGTTGATAATGACCCAGAAAAGACAACACACACTGAGTTCTTTGGTAAAGGGGATCATCATTTCTCTTGGCTAGAACAAGTACCAATACAATACATAATTACAACCTGATAGGAAAATTTAAGCTCCTTACTAGTGTAATTAGGAGTGGGCTTTGTACAGGGCAAAAACCCACGATTTGATGGAGGCTTCCACAACTTCTGGTAATCTAAGTACCCTCTTGTACCATTCAACTGTCAAATTAAGAGGAGTGAAAACATGAATGCACATAAGTGCTTTTATAATTTAAATATATCTTCCTATGAACATGATAGACACCAACATCTCTAGGCATGTGCTAAAACTAAATCAAACAAGTTTAAAGTCACATAATTACACATCAGATGAGATGCATAAACATTAACAATGAGAAGAACCAACAGAAACAAAAATGATAATGGCACACAATATGTTCCCCACCTGGTTAGCGGGTATCAGAGAGCAAATAAATAAAGGGAAAAAAGAACATACACCTAAATTCTCTTCTATTTCTTTTCCACCTTATTTTCTTCCTGTCTCTATCTATATTTTCCTTCACATCACATCTTCAATCCTTTCTATCCACACCATTTGAGGATGCAGTTTTCATCATATCTCATAATAAATGAATAAAAATGTATGCTTGATATGAAGCTATTGTACATGATTTTGTTTCTCTATCACATTTTCTGAGCTTTCAAACACAAGAAACCACCAAATAAGGCACTTGACAGTGTTCACATGAAGCCCAAACCTTGGGAGTAGAAACTGGAGCTTTGGACAAATGTGGCGGTGCGAGCTCTCGCGTCCAGCTGTGCAGATCCTGAGCCTGTCAAAATTTGAAAAACAACAACAGATTAGCCAGGAAATCACTAACATTATTAAGGTATCAATCGACACCACCAAAAACAAAAATCCCGAAATAAAATCCAATTCACTATAAAAAGTACAAGCATTAACCAAAGAGCTATTTTCAGATTGGTTACTCTTAATGCAAGTCTTCAAGTCAACAAAGTACTGAAAAAAATAAAAAAACAAACAAAACAAAACAGTGACAACAGGAAAACCCTAAAACAATCCTAAATTATATCCACAAAATTAACAATTGTTTACTCTGCATCATTGAAAAGGGTCAAGGAACTCGCTAAACAAAATCAAAGTACCTCGTATAGCCGTACAGCAATACGACCCTAAACATTTATTTTAATTTAACAATGGAATTGAATAACAACAGAGTAACCAAAACAAACAAAGAAAAAGACGAAACAAACCGTGGAGATCTTGTCGTTGAACCTGTGATCCTTAGAGGAAGGAACAATGTGTATGCGCACAGAGAAGAGAGCCACAAACGCTATGCAGCATATGGCTGAAATGAGCAACTTTCTCAGCAGCGCCAACGGAATCCACTTGCGCTTCTGCATTCCACTCCTCTCTCCCTAGTGGGTCACCGGTTTAACCCAAAGATAAAGCCTTTGTCGATTAAAAATAATAACGAAGTAGAAGAGTGTCGGCACTCAGTTGGGGAAAGAAGAGAAGAAAACATGAAATTGAGACTGAGAAGAAGTATTGTTTGTGTGAATCTATGTAGTGAAACTTGTTGTGGGTGTGAGAGACAGTGAAGAGAGTGTGATGGTGAATTGAAATGGAAGAGTGTGACAACAAAAGTGAACGGTGTATTTGGTTTGGTTTCTGGTTTTTGGCCTTTCTTAAGGTTGTACAGTGACTGTCTTTTTCCTTAGGATTATGAGATTCGGAGTGTTCTTTGTTAATATTAAGCACAGAATTTAGCCACCGTAATATGCGTCACTTTGTTATTTTTAAATTAAATGTTTACTTACTTCGCATTAGATTAACTAATTATTTAGTGATGTAAGAGATTAAAATAACATCATAAAGACTAACAGAATGCTTTAAGTTCAAGAATTAAAAAATGTTGCAGTTACAAAAATAAATTCGAAATTAAACAAATTAAAATAAAAGCTTTATAGCAGTAAATCTCACAATTTATAGTTAACAATAAATAAATAGTATTGAAAAGCCAACTTCAATTAATGATGTGAAATATATAATAGTATTAAAACATTAAAACAACTGAATAAATAAGTAATTAAATCAAAATTAAAATTACACATTTATTACAGTAACGGTCGTAAATAATAGTTAATCCATACTATTAGAAGTCAACTTAAATGAAATTTTAAAACAATTATAAAATAATATTTAAAGTTTAATTGATCTTCAAAGTATTACTCACTCTGTCCTACTTAATCTCTAAATATAAAATAACAATACTTTTTTATATTAATTTCAAACCCTTAAATATTATGTTCACATCTATACTATTCTATTAATTATATAAGATGAGAAAAACAAAATTATTAATTATATAACATGAGAAAAACAAAATGTACCAAAAGTGTATCACAAATCTATTAATTATACAAGACGAGAAAAACAAAATGTATCACAAATAAAAGCATCGATACATGTCACTTGAGCATATTATTTTGTTGGTTTTATTACTTAGATGATATCCACTTTGGTAGGAGTGTGTCAATTTGGTACATGCAGATAAAAGAGTATCAATTGTATTCCCACTTTTGAAAAAATTGCCTCAATTAGGTTCCTTTCAGAAAAAAAAAATAATTAACAGCGTTAACGGCATGCCACATGTCACTCTTCGGTTTTTTTAATTATTTTTAATCTTTTTTTTTATTTTTAAATTTTTTTGCAAAATTTTTTTGTTGCCACGTGTCAATTCTATGTTGTGTCACATGGTAATGTTAGTGCCATGTGGCAAGATAATGTCACGTGTAGCAAATGTCATTGTACTGATTTGAATTTAGTATTCATATATACCTCATTATTTCAATTTAGTCCACACTTTTGTGTCTTTTGGTTCAATTTTGTCCCAATTTTTTTTAATAATTTAAGTATATTTTTTAATTCACTTTTTTTATAAGATTAAAAGTAATTAAGTATAAATATTTTTACAAAATTAAGTACTAATATTTACATTAAAATTTAGTGGTAAAAAAAATGTTATATTAATAGAACAATATAGTCACCCACTTTTGTTTTCAAAATAGAGGAATATTGTCTCTCTTCAATTCAAGACCAAATCTATTATTTATATAAATGTTATACTAATATTTTTTATTAAAAATGACTTTTTAGCATATTACATTATTTTATATTATTAACTCATATTTTGTCAATGTATTCTTTGACCACTAAATTTTAATATAAATATAAGTACCTAATTTTGTAAAAATATTTATACTTAATTAGTTTTAATCTTATAAAAACATAAATTAAAAAATATTTCAATTATTAAAAAAATTGGGATAAAATTAAATCAAAGACACAAAATTGTGAACTAAATTGAAACAATGAGATATATATGGGTATTAAATTGAAATCAGTACAATGACATTTGTCACACGTGACATTGTCTTGCCATGTGCCATGCGCCATTTGTAAGTCTTAGGGAAAAGCAAGGAAAAGGCCTTTTCCAAGAGGCGTTATTATGCAAGAAAGGTAGAGTGGTTGGTTATGAGAGAATGGCATACCGTTGGATATTATTTGGTGGTAATATGTTGTTGATTGCATGTTTTGGGTTTTGGGAACATGTTTCTGGTTGTTATCTTTGATGAGTGATGCATATGTTGGAATCAGGCGAGGTGAGTTTTATGTGTGGGTAATATAATGTTGCATGATATCACAATATGGTTATTTTTCTATATGAGATTATTTGTCTTAAAGGTATGTAAAAATTTCATGTTATTTGGTGGTTGTTTTGTTTTGATAAAGTTAAATAACGATATGGATTCTGCATAATTTTTTTTTATTACGAATTATAATTTTATTTAAAAATATTGTGAAAATGCATAAGGTATAAAGGTATCTGTTGAAAGAAAAGAAAGGTTGTATGTTAGGTTATTTTTTTTAATAATATTTTACTTACGTTAATTCATGGAGGATTTTGTTTCTTGGGGTAAGAATATTTTTTAAGAACTATGAGATTTTATTTTATATTTGTAGTGAATGTCTTATGTGTACAAATTGATTTGGTATGACTTTTATTTCATCATGCAAGTGAGCAAAATTTTAGGTATTTATGATGTTTTATTTTTTTAAGTAGACAATTTTCGAGGACGTAAATTTTTTAAGTTGGGGAGAATGTAAGACCCAGGAAAAAATTAGACTAAAGGGAAACTCATGAAAAAAAATTAATGACTTGATTAATATTGTTGATTTATTTAATTTAATTAGGTTATTAAATTATGAAATATGAAATAATTATTATTTGAGTGATTTAAGTTATTGTTGTATTTATAATAATTATTTAAGTGATGTAAGTTATTGTTTTATTTATTTTAAATTTTAATATTATATTTAATGTTGCGGATATGTGTATATAATTAAGTGATGTGTATTGTACTATGAGAAAGTAATTGGCTTGTTGGTTGGAGAGTGAATTTGTGTGTGCAGGTACGTGGGTTTGAATTAGGCTGCCCTCATGTAGTGGTTTTAATTATTTTATTTTTATTATTCAATTAAAGCATGTGCAACTTATTTGTAACATCCCTAGAGAATATTACTTAAAAATAAATAATAAAAGAAAATAATTATATTAATAGTCGTCTCGATAAAAATCCAAACGCAGGAATATTTAATTTCATGAAAACACGCGCCAAAACTTATATCATATCCTCACATGTCAACACCATCCATGAACCTACCCGCTCATGGCACAGCATCTCCCGATCCAAGCAAGGCATCATTGTCAGTTAAAACAACACACACAATTCGTGACCTGGTGCACGACCGCCTGGCGCACCAGCCAACACCGCCTAGCGAAACAGGCCCAGACCGCCTGGCGGTTCATGCCCGCCACCAGGCGCCAGTGCTCTTCCAGTGCCACTGTTTTTCCAACACCGCCTAGCGGAGCACATCCTTGCCGCCAGGCGCCATACGGTGCAGGGACATCTGACGCTAGTCCAATCGCCTGGCGCACTCGCTCGTGTCGCTAGGCGCTACACCAGTGGTCTGCATATTGTCAATTTTCTCACGCGGTTTGAGTACATGGACTTATACCACTAATAATACCAAGAAACTCATGATCTCTTATTCCTCACCCTCAACTTGGTGTAATCTTGTCACACTACACATGATCCATGATCTTTAATTCACTTCCTAAGTGGCCCTAGTCATAACTTGGCCTTTAGCATCCATAATGTCACCCTCTCTAAAGATTTGTTTAGCTTAACATCACCATTGCTCCAACCAGCATCTTCACTACACCATAAATTTGGTATTTCTATACAATGTTACATAATCCAACATCATCCATCACCCACTTAAGTCACGCATGATACCTAACCAATAAGTCCTAATCACAATTATCCAACCATATATGCAAAAATATACTCCCAGAATCCAAATTGTTAAATACCATTACTCTTCCCTCTTCTTTCCATAAACATTCCTACCAACATACCATATCATATTCCCTTTGCGTAAATTTTACCCTTCTCCCAAAAGTACCCTTAGCTCATCAATCTTTCTCTCTTCACTCACCAACAGTTATGTATAATTCAAATACCACAACTCCCTCACGACCAACCACACACTGCACTTAAACTGGGACTGCTCAAGTCCTCGCCTGGCGGCTAGCAAGGAGCCGCCAGGCGCTACACCAGAACCAGACCACGTTGTACGCGTTCTTGCATCTCCCGTGAACCCCACTCACTCTACTTCTTCTCAATGATTAGCACACACTATAAATTCAGTAATAACATGATTCCTTGATACTAATCCATTCTAAAACAATATACTGATTTAATTAAGGCATCCCTAACCTCCAAATTCCAAGGGTTTGAATCACACCCTTGCGTAATTGAACTCTTAAGGGTTATAATCACAATCTAATTTATAACATCACAACGAAGTCATTCAAGTACAATTATACATTCAAATAGGATAAATGTCCCAATGGAACCTCAACACAAGGTAAAAGTCACGAAATCACGGCAAAACCACGACAACCAGAACGCACCGCCTGGCGGAATTCAACCCACCGCCAAGCAACTCATAACAAAACCCAGAAATAGGGTTACACTGATGTGCCACCTGGCGGCACATACATGCTCGCCAGGCGGTTTCTGGGCGAGGACCCAGAATTTTCGTGGAACAGCGTCAGATTGAAAGGGAAACTCATGCATTCAAACAAACATCACATAACCAATCGAACACAAAGTAAAAACATAATAAGCAGCTCCCCTAACTTGGAATTTCTTGCTAGACCACGAATTCTTGATGTATCTCAAATCCAAAAAGCTTCCTTAACATTCTCTTGCGCGTCCCCAATGTTTTCCAACCACTCCACCCTCTTACAATCAGTTTCTCTCTTCTGAAAACCTAGTATTCGACCCTTACACCCACTGTGGTACTCTTTGCCTCTCCCACTAGCCCGTTCTCTCTCTCTTATTACCCAAATTAAAGGTGCTAAATGCTAAAACGAAAATACCTTAAGTATCCTTGCTAATGACTACTCATGAACCATTATTGAACAGTTTCTTACCTTAAGTATCCTTGCTAATGACTACTCATGAACCATTATTGAACGGTTTCTTACCCATTGGACTGCCTTCATCTGCAGCTAGGGTCTCTACGTCCCTTCAATACCATGCAACCCAAAATTGCCAAAATGAAAATTAGTTTTGTTCTTAGCAAGGATTGAACCCACAACCAATCAATTTATAATTTAAGTATATAACCACTCAACCAATTCATATTTCATGATAAGTCCTACAATTTTAAGAGTTTATCACTACACTACGCATTCAATATATCAACACACAAAAACACATAATTTAAATAACATCCAAGTGGCACACATAGGACTCGAACCCAAGTCCTCACACACCATAAAGTACTCTCAACCACCTGAGCTAATACTTTTCCACGTCATAGCTCCTCACATTTATTACTTTAAAATGTTCTCATTACCCGTCCTAATTAATTTATTAATTAAATAACTATTTAATTTTCCCGGGTCTTACATTATTCGTTTATAAATTATTGGTGCATAATCTGGTAGTGGTTGATGTAAATATATGGTGTAACATGGTGCATGAGTTCGAATCCTGTTTAAAATTGGGTTTGTTTTTACTTTCTCTGTTCTCCTTTATTCTCTTTTGGACTGGGGCCCATATATAACTTATATTTCTGTCTCTTTTTTCATATGTAATTCTAATGTTCTTTGCTTTCATTTAAGATTTTGGTTTGTTTTTATTTTTAGTTTTTTAAAATCTTAATTGAAAAGATTTAATTTTAGAATATTAATATAAAAGATTAAAGATGATAATTATAGACTAAAAAAGATAAGATTTTAGGAGAGAAGATAAAACACTTTAGGGTTTCTAAATTGTACAAAAAGAGGTGAGGAGAGAAGATGACTGGAGTTTTTTAACAATGGAAAGAACTTGTGAAGAATGAAGGAGGCTGTGAGAGAAACTGTATTGGAAAAAGTAATCTAGGTAGGGGAAGCCAATCTTGTTTTCTTCTTTTCTTGTTGCTTGATGAATGAAGTTGATCCTGAATTCTGTTTTAGTTCTTTATACTTGTTTTCATTCATAAAACCCTATTGCACGCATTCTATTATGAAACCCATGGTCTGCAATTAGATTTCTAGATTTGACCTTGTTTCATTCTCATTTTTTTTATAGACCCGTGTTTTTGTTCCTATTCATTTTAACAACATACAGGCATAGCTATTGTTGTGTTTCTTTTTCGCATGCAACTTAAAGGGGTTGTAGTCTTGTAATAGGTGATGGAGTGATGGTTCCAGGGGTTCTATGGTGCGCGTTTTGATTGGATTGATTTATTTCCTTTTTATTCATGGTGCAGTGCATGTTTTTATATTTTAATGTGATCAAGGATGGATGGGACACATGTTTGTACGTGAGCTATTTATGTTGGTGCAGCCACCTTGCTTTTGCTTTATCTCGTTGTGAACAAACATCTAATGACTTAGTTCTTTGTATATTAACGTAAGTGACTTTCAGATGGGATTGAGACGTGCACTATAAGGGCAACGTGGGTTTTGTTAAAACAATGAAATAAGAATTAGTGTAGTTCCATGTGTAGAGGTAAGCTTGATGCAAGTTTGGAAGTAGAGAGTGGTGTGTTAAAACTAAAGACTTGATTGTGATCGTAATGCTTAAGTGTTACTCGAATGAGATGTTGAGTATTATTTGTCATGTTTATTTACGAAATTATTTTATATATCATTGTTTATGGTTAGCTTACCCCTATTTGTTTGTTTGTGTGTTTATTGTATGTGCGATGATTGTATAACGTGTGTTATACGGGAGCAGATGATAATACAGATGTTTTTGACATGGAGTAGATTGACGAGAGGCTAGGGTAAACTCGGGAGTTCTTATATTTATTTAGTTGTTTTAAATCAAATACTAAAGACTATGTAATTTCCTTTTGTTCGCAATTGTTATTGGAATTTTTTTGACAAATTGAAGTTTTGAACTATGTAATTTAAATCAAATTAAAAGTTTTTTTATTAGTACATTTTCAATGATAATCCTTTTCCGCTAAACGCGATAGTTTTTTAACTTTCCACGACATCCCAAAATTGGGGTGTTACAGTTAGAATTTCATGTAAAGAATAGAGTTCTCCAAAACACTACAGATGGTCACAGTGGGTGCTTAATGCCCCTGATCCCCCAACTACGTGGCACAAGCTCAGGGGTTCTGTGAGCACCACAATCTCACAATACAAAGAAACATCAAGAATGAATGTTAAAATCACAGTACATAAGAGAAACTAAATGCATGATGAAACTAAATTAAGACAAGAATAAATGCAATGCATAGGACCTAGTGGGAGGGAGGATGAGTTGAATCTAGATTGGAATGATGAACCAAACTTAAAATGGAATGAAACATATCAAAATGCAATATGAATACAAATGTAGACCATATGCAACTCTAGATGTTATGCACACTTGAGGAATTATTAGAGACCGTGAACAATGCTAACACTGAATGCAAAATGAGCTTAAAAGTAGAACTTGCATGAAACCTAAATGGTGCTAGTAAAACCAATATGTGACAATAGAAAAATAGTGCAATTCAGTAGCATCAAACAAAATTCAATTCATATTAGAATTCAAAACTTGTACCAATATAAATTGTGAATGCAATTTCAAAGCTTATGCACCACTATATGTGACTAAAATGTAGTTAGGAAAAATGAATGTTGTTGCCAATTGATGAAAGTAACCCTGAAACAAAATGGCAACATTTCAATTCAACTTAGTGAAATAATCTAGAAAATATGCAACCTAGAAAATAAGCATATTACTCTATAACACCATAGGAAAACTTCATGATTTAGGAAGGAGATTGTACAAACAAGAGGAAATGTCTACTATCCTCAAAAGCATTAAATGAACAATAGTGAACTAAAAACTTGGTTAACAAAAATATTAAATGAAAGAAATTATCAAATAAAGAATATCCACTTCATTGTGGGAAGACAATAGTACAACCATGCATATTGAATTGCAAAGAACATGACTTAAGCTCAAACCTTGATATTATATGAAATAAGCCAAACAAAGTTTGCAACAACTTTAACTTGCAGGTTGTCTAAGTTTTATCCTATACAAATAGAGAAGGTAAAAATCACTATAATGTTGTGTAATATATGAAGATTTAAATTAACATAAAGAAAAGGACAAAGATGTGAATGATATTTGTATCATGGCTTTCATATCACTTTTTTAGTAATCGTTGGTGCATGAATAGTGTTTATTTTTTTTTCAAAATAATCTTTGTTATTTTTTGTAAATCACTAAATAGAAATACATATAATATATGTCTTTCTATTATCAACCTTAAATGACAAAATTGATCTTAATAATATGGGATAAAACATAATGAATGAAAATAAGAAAAAGTATATTAGAGTTGGAAGAACCACATGTATTCAAACTTTAATATAGTTAAAATCCAAGAGGTGAACCTGCTATGAAATTCAAAACCAAGTAACACTTTTATCAAAAAAGTTCAATTCAAAGTGTCATAAGCTTTTGAAATATTTATTTTAAAAGCAACATTACCCCCTCTTGATTTTTTGGAAAGCAAATTAATAGCGTTGAATTAACACAAATACAATCCTTGATTTGCCTACCTTGAATGAAGCCATCTTGATTGACAGACATGACTTGACTAGAATCTGACATAACAAATCTTGAAAATGATTTTGAAACAAAAACTAGCCACATCAATTGGTTGAGAATATTTAATTTGATATGCACATGTTACATTTGAAATGAGAGAAATCTGATGAGAAAAGAGAGGTGCAACAATTGAAACAATTCATTTAACCCGTGCTAATATACACACGGGTGTGCTAAGTTATCAAGTAGGACCAAAGTATACACACAACAATTAATGAACAAATTTAATCTCATGTTTGTCAGATAGCATATCACAACCGGTGACTGTTGTGAGCCTTGTAGTAATAGCCATTCATAATTTAATGGTTCTCTATATTCTCATCCGAGGAAATGAAAATCATGCCAGCACAACTTTAAAGTAATTTAATTTGCACTAAAAATCATGCTTGTAATCATAACTTCACCTTTAAAAAAATCCTAAAATCCTAATTTAAAGCACAACTTCTACATTCAAAAAATGTTAAAATTAAGTTTCCCCGCATGATTTCTATATTAAAAAACAAAACTAAAATCTTGTTTCAAAGAACAAATTTATTACTAAAATAAAAAAAAAACAAAAAACGAAAGGATTAAAGTTCTACTTAAAAGCACAACTAACCATTTACCTTTTTTTTTTTACAAAAGGTTACCAGATAAGTTGATTCCAAATAAAGTTGCACCATTTTAGTGCTTTGGCTGTATTTTAACACTAATTTCCATCCCTGATATACATAAACCAAAAAGTGTACTAACTTCCAATTTGACATATTAATCAACAAAGATAAATTATGCCTCGCATTAAACGTAATTATTAAATGAAAATTGTTTCTCACAACAAAACATTACAACAAGGACTTTCAACAAGAAAAGAATTTAAAAATTGTAGAGCATGGCATAAAAGTTAATTAAGAATTTTTCCTATTTAGAAGTGTAACTAATTAACTATCATCATGTAATCTCTTGTTTTTCTATATGGAAACATCAATTTTAAGAAACAAAAAAACAAATGTTAAACGATAATATATGAAATTGGAGTTCATCCCATGTAAAATCCGATTAGAGAGAAAAAACTATTGTAGAACCTTACAAGCATCAGCACCAATAATGTCCCAACAAGCATGATAGAATTATATCTATATCCATCAAGACTTGTTGCTTTATCACCATTTAGAGCAAAAGAAACATGCCTAATTTCCTCATGATCAAGACACTTAATTAGACTATTATTTTCATCATCAGAAAGGAGAGTATGAATGCATTTAGCAATCAAATAATGCATTTGTTGACTTAAATTTGATCCGCCTTTAGAATACAAGTTCTTATAGAAATGTATAATATGATCCTCAATCTGTTTAGAATCCTCCAAAATTTCACCATCTGTAATTAATTTAGTAATACCCAGCAACATGATTTCTCTTCTTAACAAAAGAGTGAAAAAAATGTGTTTCTATCACCAGTTTTAAACCAAATGATCGTGGGAGGAATCTTAATTTAAGATTTGTAATCAATGTATAAAATCTTAAATAAGAGAATGAGAAAAATATTACCTTATGGAAGCTCTGTCAAACTCCAAGGCACTTTTCTTAGCAATTGAAACAACTAGTTTGGAGTATGCTAACTTCTTGTGAGATAACTCGAACAAACATAGAGAGGAATTAATAAGATTAAAACCTAACTAATGAGCATAGTTCTCAGAATATGCCCCCAATAACCCATGATCAAAGTTATCGAAGAAATCAAAGAGAAAACCCTAATCGTACAGTTGGTCACTCAAACCAAAAAGAGGCAAGAGTAAATTCAGAAAGGCAAGAATAATTTGATGGATGTCATACCAAAAACAGAGAATGAACGGTTACAGGACCCAATCGAACCTTTCTCCTTTCGAACGATGGATCTGGTCCTCCTCAATTTAATCTTAATAGTCAAAACTATCATCACATTGGTAGTTTATTGCCAGAAAAAAGGTTGCAGTTCAAAGTTTACACAACTTTATACTTATGACACGGAAAATGAGGCAGCAAATAGAGTTAGTCTCACTTTCGATATGTATTAGTCAAACAAAATAAGTCATTCCTTTTTTCTTAGATACAAAACTTGTTTTTTGAATAAATTATGTAATGCTTATTGCAGGTCAAACTTAAATGACTCAACATTTGATCGATCATTGATAAGATATTTAACTAAAATGGTTGATAAACATAATGTTCTAACTCAATCATTTAGAAAAGTAAGAGAATTTATAATCAAAGATGCAAAATCTGATTTTGGGTGCGCATTATTTTTAGACATCAATTCAAAGATCCTAGAGTATACAATACTTCATCATCGGATGAAATTGCAACATTAATAGTTGGTGATTTCAATAACATGGTTGTAGGAAGAGACATGATTGTTAAGAATGTTTGCGGTTAGTTAACAAGAATACATGAGACACATATGTAAGACCCATAGAATTTAATTAATTAAATAATTAATTAATTAATAAATGCAGGTAGGAAAAGCCTTTATGACATTAAATTCTAATTTGTATGATGTGGAAAAGTACTAGCTTAAGTGATTGGGAGTACTTAATCGTGTGAGAGGACTTGGGTTCGAGTCCTATATATGCCAATTGTGTGTTATTAATTTGTTATTAGTTTTAAATATATGATGATCATGTGGTGGAATGATATAATCCTTGAATTATATTAGTTACCAAGAAACATGAATTGGCATGGTGGTTTAGCATTGATTTGGCAATGGCATGGTGGTGGGTTCAAACCTTGTAGAACTCGAATTATACTTTATTGTTGTGTAATTTAGTTTTGGCTTGAATATGAAAAGTTGAGGGAAACCCTAGTTGAATGGCAGCCTAGAGGTGGCTGAAAAACAGTCTATAATACAACCATGAATGGTAATAAACACCCACATTAAACCATTTTCGTTTTTATGCCATTAACCCATATTAAGGCACCATTAAAAGGTAAAATTTAGGTTAGGAGAAAGGTTTTGCAAGGCTGCCATTGAGGTGAGAGAACAGAGCATGAAAATTAGAGAGTAGTGAGGATTAAGGAAAGCTTTAGGGGCTGAATTGAGAAGAACCAAGGAGGGTCTTTGGTGATCAAGGGAGAACTTTTCAAGTGTCAAGGTTTAGCAAAGGAAACCAGGTTAGGGGAGCTGAACATCGTTCTATCTGTAATTTTACGCGTAATTGTATGATAATAGCATGTATATGTTGGTTTTTTTTTCTGTTTGCATTGAAATATGCGTTTCTAGAAATTTTCCAGAAACCGCCTGGCGGGCTATTCATAGCCGCCAGGTGACACATTGAAATTGGCTTGTTTTTGGGTTCCTGATGAGCATGTGGCCGCCAGGTGATGCATGGCAGTGTACCCAGATTTGGGTTTTTGGATGAAGGGCTTGGCAGGATTGGTTGAACCACTAGGCGACGTGGGTCTGTGGCTCGATTTTTGCTAATCTGTGTGTTTTGACATGATTTTGTTCGGAGGGAAAGTAAGAGTTGGGTCTTAAGAGATGATCTGACGTTGTATTTCTTTGATTGTTAGTGTAATTGATGGTGGAATTTGATGGAACATTGTACATGAGCTTTAGGGTTTGGAATGGTTGAGGTCTGATTTTACGGGACCAATTGGGGTTGGAATTCTAACCTGATTTGGGAAGGGTTGTGTGCGGGAAATACACTAGTTGAGGGTAGGTGAAACCGCATTAAGACTGAAAGAATTGAGCAGGAGGAAGATTAACTAGATGGTCTGTTGGAGATCACGCAAGGAGGGGAAAATTTTGGATTTTTCCAGAATTTCTTATGCATCGCCTGGCGGCACGAGGCCTGCCACCAGGCGCCGTCTCAAAGACAACTACTTTTGGAAAGACTGCAAATTTTTTGATGGGTCTGCGATTTTGGGATGGTCAGGTTCTTGTTGAGTGTGGAGTTACAAATGGTATTTGGACACAACCCCTGGTGATGGTGGTGCAAATAAGAAGTAGGAAATTACTCCATTACGTTTGATGCGATAAAGTGGTAGATGCTGGAAAACATGGGAAGGTAATTAGTATAATAAGTATGAAAATTATAAGTAACTAGTTGGACAACACAAGGAATGCACTGTTATGTGTTAGTATATGAGAAGTAGGAATTCTTATGAGTAATTCTAAGTGATTGGAGGGAATCCACTTAAAATTGTAAGTATTGTAATGGAACAATATCGTGAAGTAAATCTGACCATGGGGATTGGGGGTGATATCAGTAGTGGTTCACTTTATTGGTAAGTGGTGTTCATATCAGTTTTAGAGTATATGTGGTTGGGTTGAGAATGGGTGATACCAAGAATGACTAATAATGTCCTGAACTTAGAAACTAATGATGTGGGAATTGTGCTAGTGATTGTAAGTTGTAAGCACTCTAGGAGTCCAAAGGATATGGCCATGAACTGGTTGGGTGAACCTGTGAGTGAGGACATGAGAAAGGAAAACTGAACTTAAACCAGAACTATCGTTGCGCGAATACTGTCATGGCACCTAGCGGCAATAGGTAAGCCGCCAGGCGGTAGAGGTCATTCAAAGGGGACTTGCACGTATGGCGCCTGACGGTAGTGAGCGTTCCGCCAGGCAAAGTCTACAAGGTCAAAGGGCTCTGGAACGAGTGCGCCTAGCGGTGAGGTTGGATTCGCCAGCGGTGTTTGCAACGTTGGGAGATTCTGAGGCGCTTGGCGCCTGGCAGTACGCGTCCCCCGTCAGGCCGTCTGGAAGCTGGCAGCGCCTAGCAGTACATGTCCCCCGCCAAGCGATTTTGGTGCTGCAGCCTTGAGTTGTTGGATCCTACATGCATGATCTACAAGGCTTTTGATGATGATGCAAAGGTGGGATTGCTGGTGTTCCTTGAGTTGAGCTCGGAACGTATCCCTCGAGTTGAGCTCGGGATAGCGGATGAACACGAGAAACTCTTGAGTTAAGCTCGGGTTGGCGAGTGTTGTCTGTGTGAGTTTGCTAGTTGTGGCCAGTACAGATAGGTCCAGATAGATTGCCCTCCTCGGTAAATAGCTAACGAGTTTGGTAGTCTTGGGACGTTACGAACTATGTACGCATTTGGGAATTCTACCTGGCGTTACGGTGTATGATCCGTAGCAATGGTCCCCGCACGTGCTCTATCGGTTGTGGCCAATAGGTATGGCAGTAAGTCACCTCGGGGTAATCACTAAAAAAGGTAGAACACTATTGACCTGGTTGTGGCCAGGTGATATAGAACTAAAGGAGGGATTTTAATTGGGGTGTTTGCATGAAATATATAAGTGACTTATATATATATATATATATATATATATATATATTATGTATATATATATATTTGTATGTTGATTTTGTTAAGCTCACCATATTTGCTTGTGTTTGGCGATGATCGTGTGTGCGGTACACGTGAGCAGATGATGTTGATGTAGGTGGTGCTGGTGAGGCTTAGCCACGGAGCGGGGAAAAGCTTGGGAGTTTATATATTTTCATGTTTTATGATTTTGGCATAAGTCGTAAACTTTTATGAGATATTTTTGGATTATCCCACTTTTATAATTATGGATTTTGGTTTTATCATTGGAATTTATAAAAGTTTAAATTTCCCATGTTTGGAAAATGAGGTATTATTAAATGAAAACTGTTTATTTTATTTTAATTATTATTAAAATCCGTAATATCCTGACGGGATGTTACAACATACATGTTTCATTCCATTGCAATATCCTTTAATGTTTTCATATTGAGAGGATGATTATAAAGAAGATATTCCTTTTAGAGAGTTGCATAAATTCAATGAAAGTTGTAAAAGAATCCACATTTCTTTAAGAGGGTTCATTGCTTTTAGAATTCAAGAAAGAGAAATTGAGTTTGGTAACATACCGAATTCATGTAGGTTATTCTAGCAATTTCTAGTTGATTCTTACAATATGATTAAGGCTTAGGCTATTCCAACAATTTCTAGTTGATTTTTACAATATGATTAAGGCTTAGAGACGGTATTTCATAAGATCTAATCAAAATCTTATTAGTTCGGATATTTTGAATGACTTACAAAATGCAATGGATAGAGGAGGAAAATGGGCTTTAAGGTTTACGGCCACATCACATGCCAACTTAAGGAGTAAAATTGTAGTCAAATTTTAGGAGTCAGATAAATCATTATCCATAGTGGTTATGGTTTTAGTAGGGAAAAAAGGAAAATCAATAGAGTAAGAAGTTACATACCTTGAAATCAAACTATGATCGGAAAACACTCCTCCCACCGTTTAGTAGAAAGACCACATTTCTTTAAGAAGAAGAAGATCAAAAGAGAGTTAAAAATTATATCGATAATTGTGTGAAATTTAAAAACAAAAAGTGTACCTCAAATTTGTAAGAAAATAGAATGAAGAAAATGACAACAAACTTGAAATTTAGAAACTAGCGAGAAAAAACAGTAGAAGAAAGGGAGAAAGAAGCATTAAAAAATCACATACCACGAAATCGCTGTGTAGTAGGGAGTAAACAATCAATTTCATATTTGTTTGATTATTTGAAATCACAAACAAATTTGAAAGTCACCGTGTGCAGCATGGAGTAATAAGAAATTGACAAAAAGTGATGAAAATAAGGGTTATAAGAAGTTGAAAATTAAAAAAAAAAAAAACAAATTTGAAATGACTTAAGAGAAAATAAAAGAGAAAACGAGGAGAACAAAGGCTTATGAGAACTAACTTACAGATGGCTTACACATGAGAATGCCTTCCACCAAGAGGTGCTTGCGAAAACAAAAGATGACTTTTAAGGATAAGCAAAGATGACGAAGATGATTTTTGCAAGTGCAAAATTTTTTACAAAGAAGTGCGAAATTGACATGCTGGTCTAACTTACAATTAACAATAAAAATAACAATATTCAAGTTTAAAATAGATATACCGTCAACTGACTACAAATATTACATTTATTTTTTTAATTCAAATGTATAGTTATCTTGGGACAACCGTCTCTATATATCTATAACAATATATAAAGAAAATTTTCTCTTTTGTGTTCACATTTCAAAATACCAATTTTATCTTTTAAAATATAATTATTTATTAAATTTTTAAAAATCGACCGTTATTTTTATAAATTTTTTTATTTATTTATCAACAATTATTCTCTCATCTTTTCTTATATATTTCACTTTAATAAATATAATTTTATTTTATATATTAACTTAATAATATTATATTATCATCATCTATTAATATAATATCATGCATATTTAAAAAATTCGTACCGTCGCGACACATGAAAACCTAAACTTTCTAATGAACAATAGACTTAATTTTTTGATCAGAGTACACAAAAGTAAACAACAAAATAACTTTATACTAATTTACTTAAAAGGTTTCATTAATAAAAAATATTTACAGATGAATATAATAACAAATATCATATCACAATTGGTTGTGGTTTGTTAAAATTGTAAAATAGAACATTTTATTAATTTAGAGTTGTTCAGGGCTTCATATCATTCGATCTTTTATCAAAAGGTTATTTAAACTAAAGAAAAAAAAACAAATTGATTTAATATAAATTTAAACTAAATAACTAACATTTTATCATTTGATTTCGATTGATTTTTTTTCTTTTTATAAATGATTTTTGCAATTTTTTTATAAATTATTAAACATTTTCTAATAAAAAATTATGAAACACACACATATATATATATATATATATATATATTATTTTTTTAATAATATCTTTATATATTCAAATAATTCGATAATCACATATTTATAAATAAATTACATAATGTTACTATTAAAAATTATAATATAAATTCGATATCATATGTTAATAAATTTAAATGTATTGTAAATATGCATAATTAATTTATTTATAATCAATCAATAGTTCTAAATATATAATATAATGATTAAATAGGAAAAATGACACAGTTCATTTAATAATTTTCAATCCAAAATCTAAATTAAACTTTCAGTTGAGTAAATAAATAGACTTAAAAAAAATATAAAAAAAATGATTACAATCAGCTCATGAATTTTTTCGGATCGATTATCCTCTACTCTTTTATTGACTATATTTTAAGTTAATCTCAATTATTTTTTCCTAGAAATAAAAATTTAAAATGTAAAATACAAGTGTGAATGTAATGTACTCTCCATATGATTTTACTACATTGTTGGTTTGGTTTGGAGAGGTCAAAGATTTGAGGATTGGGTCACATACCAGATGGTCCAATGAGTGCAGATTTCTCTGGATAACGCGTATCGTGTCACCTTCTTCACTCCACATAACTTCAAAGCTTCCATTTTTCTGGTTTTGCATAACTTTCCAAAGCTTTCATTTTTCTGGTTTTGCATCTCTCTCTCTTTCTCTAGAGACACCAAAGAAGATAGTTGTGGTGGCAGCAATGGGTGTCTCCTTCCTCTCAACTTGCCCTTCTCTGCTTTCACTCGTTGCTAATGATACACCACCCTCCACCAGATACCACCCTCGTTCAGTAAGTTTTCTCTTTGCTCTACCAGTGTCTTTCAACACACAATGCAGTTGCAGTTATTGGTTTCCCAAGTTCATGGATGCTGTTAAGCGGCATTGTTCATGAATTATGAGAAATGGTTTGAAATTTTGCATTGAGATGACAAAGAAAACCTCAATTATTTTTAACTTCAACTCATTCCTACTTATTGTATGTCAGTTATAACCGTTGTTTGCTTATGTTTTTAATGTGGTCTCAGGTTTCCGTTTGTTGTAATAAAACCATAAGCGATGTTGCTGGTGAAGAGCCGTTCCATTGGAGAAGGAGAGAAGTTCTTAAATGTGTTGGAGCAACCGTTGGCTTGGTAAGAATCATTTTACTGCAAGCTTTTTATAAATTCAGTTGTTCCCTGTTTCTTTTTTCAGTTTTATTTATTTTCTCTTAAGAGATCTAGAATTTTTAATGTGATGAATATGCTTTACTCATAGAAATTGAATCATTATTTGACAATGACGCAAGTAGGAAACTATTCAGTGCACGTTCTTAAAAAATGTAATATATCAATGCACGAGGATGTTTGTTTTGAACAAACAATAATTGGATTCATTTGAAATTTCGTTATGCTTGCATGTGTTAACTCTGTGGTATAAGCTATGATATCTGCAGTTTATTCTCTGTTTTTTTTTTTTTTTTTTTTTTCTTTTTCCATATTTGAAGGTCTGTCAAGTTTTCTTTGGTTGATGATGATGGGCTTTAAGGTTTACGGCAACAACATTACCTAAAATGACTTAGGGTTGGACAAACTTTCTTTATTTAATTTGCCCCAACATCTATTATTTCTAATGGCTTAAAGATAAATAAACATTTTATCCATTTGAAAAATTCATACCCATTGTATTGATGGAAGACCTGAGAAGAAAGGGATAACAAAAAATTAACTATAAGGGTAATACTGTTAACTATAAGATAGCTTTAGCTTATATGGAGAACTAGTCACTTAATAACAAATTAATAAAATTCAGATGTCATTTCCATTTCTCTCTCATTTTTGGTTTGATTGGTTGTTTTTGGTTGTTGTTTGTCAAAATTTTCATTCTTGTTTTCTGACAGCAGGTATCTCATTGCAAAGATGAGCTACTTGCAATACATCGGTCTTAATCATTGGTGTTTTTCTCTCTGTTACATCTGGTCCCCATGTGAGGCTTTTCCACTATCTAACAATAACTTAGTTGTCTTTGAATCATCTAGACTTAGCAATCATTTTGTCCATAACACTCTAACTTGAGCCTTGAGGTCACTCACAAATCAATTTCCCTAGCCCCAACTGATATGTAATAGAATGGAAAAAAAAAAAAAAATCCAAGAGTGCTTAGCAGGTTATTCTCTTCAGAAAGCTGAGTGCTGCTCTAGTGCTTCTGCAACACAATTTGAGATACTCTCTAAATAAAGGAAACAATTTCATTTAACAATTCCAAGAGTGTTCAATGTTTATGATACATAGACCAACAAATCAAATATTATCCGAAAAAATAAAATCTAAAGGAGGACGAAATCCCTACATCTAAAAAAATCCTAATAAAAAATCCTTACATAATTGTTAACTAGCTAATAACCCAACCTACATCACACATGACTACACAAGAGATTAAGAAAGATCTAGTCTGGCTAGTTTTTATCCTGCTCAAAATCTGAACAAAGACATTCTTTTTTGCGGCTGTACAAAAACAACTTGACAAATGAAAGCCTGTTCTTTAATGAGATCTTCCAAAAGATGTCTTGTTGATCTGGCTGCCTCAATTTTTGCACTCTATTTGAACATTACAAGGTCTTTTGGAAGTGTTTGAGACATTTCACAAGGCTCTATAGACACATTTGGATTAACAAAAAAGGCTTACCAGATAGGGCGTTTTCAAGTGTCATATCTAAAGTGGTTTTGAAAAATTCAGCAACTTATCAGCACAAAATCATTAACTCTTGAGTAGATTTACATCTTAGCCATTCTCCTTTGCATTTTTTTTTTTTTTGAAATGCAATCTTCTATAGATAAGTCCAGCAACTGCCTTTGAAAAGATCCTTGTTTCATTACATTTATTATGAAACAAAAACTTATATAGCTTGAATTCTCTTTAAGGATTTGTAGCTCAGGATTGCACTAGCTCATATTGAACAAATGAACATCTCTTCTTCCCATAGTTTCCTCCGGCATTTCATCTTCTATTATTTAGAGATAATTTTCCATGATCTTAGACAACTAAGTCTCAGGACAAAAACTAGTTGATATTATCTAAAGCCATCAACTGCTATGTGTGTTTTTGGGTTCCGAGTTTTATGCTTGTCATCTTCATAAATAGTTCAAGTAGGAAGGCTGACATGCTGCACCATTAGATTTGCCTCCTGATTAACCCAAATTTTCTATGGTCAACACAACGGTGCTTCATATTTATTGCCTCATTTTGGCTTTGTTTTCATAAGCATCATTCTTTTGAGTACCCAATGCAAACACAACACCAGTTATTTACAGATATAGATGTTTACTGGAATAGACTTAATATATGTTCTTAGTGTATAAGATTGATGTGATGATGAGTTTCGGTCAGTTGTATCTGTTTTTAGGAAATAATTGGAAGCTCCGGATCACTAGTTGGAATGGCTAATGCAGCTGACTTGATAGAACGAAGACAGCGTTCTGAATTTCAGTGTAAGATCCTTGGACATTCATATGAATATTCTACATGTCAAATTCAACTGATCTCTCTTATCTGAGTTCTTCCTATTTTTACAGCTCAAGTTAAGGGCACACTTTTTAATGCCATAAAGGTATAGTATGCTGACTTACATTTAATTGTAAAAATTTGCCTGTTTGTAGACTGTACATTTATCAAACTCCTATTTCTTTTTGTCCAGAAAATAGAACTCCTTATATGGATATAGGTGTAATCTAATTTGACCTTGGACTGCTTTTCAGGGAAATCCTGATATTATTCCATCCTTACTTACACTGGCTCTAAATGATGCTTTGACTTATGATAAGGTGAGAAAAACACACAAGTCTATATGTATGCATGTTGCTTTCTTTCATTTAAAATGAGTATTGATTGGCGTATGCTTAAGTTTGTAGGCAACAAAATCGGGTGGTCCAAATGGCTCTATACGGTTCAGGTACTTCTTTTTGGGTTTAACATTTATGAAACTGTGCACTGTAACTAATAGAACCTAAAGATCTGTCTGGTTTGAGAAAATATTATATGTTCTCATTATAGGCTTTTACTTTGATTCCTGTTTTCTGGGATTTCAATGTGAAAAAGGGAAAACAGAAAAATGAAAATAAAAGCAATAAAGAAAAGTTATTTTCACTGTTTTCTATACAATTTTCTGAAAGTGAAAATAGAAATTTCTCAAACCAAACTACCCCTGAATTGTTAACAAATAACCGTAGGTGGATTCTTTAATTCTTTTTGTAGAATGGTTTCTCTACCAAGTAAGGTGCACTGAGCTTGTTGTTATTGTCTTAGTACTGCATCTATTACTCCTACTTTTTTTGTATGCATCAGAAATTTTCACTTAATTCTACTTACTAATAATAATAATTTTTTTCTCCTCTTTATTTTTCTAATTCTGCCTGAAGCTCAGAAATAAGTAGACCAGAAAATACAGGGCTTTCTCCTGCCTTAAATTTGTTAGAGGAAGTAAAAAAGGAAATAGACTCATATTCCAAAGGTGGACCCATTTCCTATGCAGATCTGATCAACTATGCAGGTAATACTTTTTATCACACCTAGTTGATTCGTAATAGTCATTAACAATACTTGGTTTACATGTATATTCTGTGTCTGTTAAATTTGACCATTTGATTTAAAGTTATCTGTGATTCTGGTGGAAGAAGTTGTGGAGGATATTTCTAGTTCCCCTGACTTTACTGACCTAATTATTTACAGCACAAAGTGCTGTCAAGGCCACATTTTTAGCTTCTGCCATTCGCAAATGTGGTGGAAATGAGGAGAAAGGAAATATCCTGTACAATGCATACGGATCAAGTGGGCAGGTTGGCATATTCTTTACTTACAAACAAATTATAATGTGCTTAACATCATCTTTAAGGTGGCAATCCACAAGTGAAGATTTGTTCAATGATATGCTTAATAATAATGTCATTACTTATTCACAAATGTGTGCAATTTTTATTGTGGAACAGTGGGGTTTGTTTGATAGGCAATTTGGTAGGGCTGATGCTCAAGACCCGGATCCAGAGGGTAGAGTTCCAATATGGGAGAAAGCAAGTGTGCAAGAAATGAAAGACAAGTTTTCTGCTGTCGGATTTGGTCCTCGCCAGGTAATCCACATCTTTCATTGTTCTTTTTGCTAACTGAAATGTAGAAAGACATACAATCAAAGATGCATGTGCACAGAGGAGAGATTATGATCTTTGTTTCTGTGCTGCTGCTAACCAACAGATTTTCCAGTTTCCTCTAGACATTGTGAAATGCCTTCTGCTTGCACTAGCTTTAGTCCTTTTCAAATTTTGTCTAGTTATCCTTGCAAGTTAGAACTTCTTGCTTGTTCCCACCTTTCATTGAACACTTTATACATTCATTATGATGTTAAATATGTTTTTAGTTCCTTAGTTTTGACTTAAAATCCGTCCCTATCCGAAACTTTGATACATTTTAGCCCTAAAATTTTAAAGTTGAATGAAAATAGTTCTTTTAATTCAATTACGTCAAATTCTTTTGACGTCTCAAACGCGTATCATGCTAACACTTGAGCTGTTTACACTGTTTGATGCGTTCTCACTTCAATGTCAGCTGGAAAACATAGTTTTATTGTAATCGGACTGAAAGAATTATATCCATTCATTTTTAAAGTTTGAAGAATGTATCAATGTTTCAGACAAAGACAACTTCTAATTTTGCATTAAAGTTCAAGAACTAAAAATATATTTAACCCTCGTTATGTTTCTACTTCTTTATTATGTTTTTTCATACAACATAGCAACACACTTTGGAATGTCAAAATGTAGACCAGAGGGTAAAAGTAAATTGAGAAAAATAATCATGAAAAGGCATAAATCCTATAATGTTCCTCGTACGATAAAGTTGAAGTTGATAGTACTAATTAACTTCCTTCTGTGTTTGACCAGCTGGCTGTTTTGTCTGCATTCTTGGGTCCTGATCAGAATGCTACTGAAACTTTACTGGCGAGTGATCCTGATGTTGCTCCATGGGTTCAGAAATACCAGAGGAGCCGTGAAACGGTCTCTCAGACAGATTATGAGGTGAGTTCATCTATGAATAGCTCTATCCATGGACAGCAATGAAGTTTCTGAAGCTCTTTTGTTTAGTTTGAAGAACACTTGTTGTTTTCTTTGGTTTCTTTACTTTTTCTTTTGTTTTCAGGTTGATTTGATAACTACTTTCACAAAACTTAGTACCTTGGGCCAACAAATCAACTATGAGGCATATACATATCCTCGCCAAAAGATCGACATTACCAAACTCAAATTGTAAAACGTATAATTTTACCATGTAATCTTTTTCCCCAGGACAAACCTTGAACTTCAAGTTTTGACTTGCTTCTATTCTCTTGTTACTGGAAACTTTGGCTTCCATCTAAATTATTCATGCACATGAAGTGAGAGAAGTGTTCAAGAATCGATCAAATCGTCCCAAATCGCTAAATTGATTAGAAAAACCAAAAGGAGGGGAAAAAAACTAGGAACGAAAATGGTATTGAAAAAATTGATTTGGTATGTTTTTGGGTTTTCTTGTTAAAACTTTATTTAAACTGCAAATATAAATGTTAACCTTATCATTAACATAAATTTTTACTTTTCTCTTTTTACCTTTTCTCCGATCTCTTGGGAAAATCTTAGGATATACATTATTTTCTCGTATTTTCTTAAAAGTCTAATCTCAAATGAAACTGTGAATACTGTATTACATTTGTTTTGTTTTTATTTATAATTAGGAAGTACATCGTTATTTTTTTATGTTTTAAAGTTCTGTAGAGAAACTCATAAAAATATACCACAAATACAGAATGATTATCTTTATGGGAAAAAAATACCCTTTAAGGAGCCTTACGAGTATTTTTCATAAATTTATGCTATGCATCACGGTCATAATATGAATATTTTATTAAAAGTATATTGCATAGACAAAAATTACCTATGATGAAAAAAATTAAGAAATATACATAGATACAAAGAAGTAAACCAATGCAACACTGGTATAAAGTTAAAGCTTAATAATCAAATTTTTCAATATATTAAATTTGCTTACAACCTACAAAAGCCCTTTAAAACTTATTAGAGCTATTTAAAAATCCTTATTTTGGAAGATTTAACATTAACTTTCTTCGGTATATCTCAACCAAGTTTCCTAGTAGTTTGAATTGTCTCATTATTCTCTTCAGAATTAGAGTATTTCCTCTCATCAAGCATGTTAACTCATTAAGAAGCTACTTTCAATTTCTCAAGAAAAAGAGTCTCCTTAGAAGTCAAAAAATGAAGAACTTCCTTAGAATAAGAATGAGGTGATTCTAAATATTGTAAACTATGCAAATATCGACACTGAGAATAACATCATCCAAACAATACATGTCAGCCAAAGAATCAGAATCCATTAGCACACCACAACCATTAGAAACAATTCAAAACATCTATATCTATATTCTTAACAATATAAGATGAATGCACAACACAAATACTATCATAATTTGGCTCAGGCCGAGCAACAATATTCAGCATAGACTCCCCAATAGAATCCACTACACCATAGGCTCAACCATAGGTTCACCATAGACTCCACAATAGGCTCCAAAAAAGACTCCACAACAATCAATAAATTTTAAAACTGAATCTAGAAAACTCTTATTTCCATCTTGGACCAACCATTTAGGATGATAAAATTGTTGTATTTGACAAATATTTCAATGACTCTGAAATTGGTTTTAATCACGTCGATTAATAATCTCAATAATTAAAAATGTACTAAAAAATTTAAAAAAAGTATTATAATTTTATAACACTTAAAAATATTATTTTATAGTCATCATAGTGAATGAATATTTCGTAACAACTTCCAAAAGTTAAATTTAAATTGAATATTATATTGTCGGCTAATACTTTAGGTTAAAATACCTTTTTGTCCCAATTTTCGTCAAGTTTTTTCAAATAAGTCCTAATTTTGGTTGTGTTCAAATAGGTCCAAATTTTCGTCAATTTTGTTCAATTGGGTCCTTTTTTGCTAACACCGTTTAAATCATTAACGACCATGAACAGTGACTGACTGTCACATGTCACTTCGTGGTTTTTTTGATTTTTTTATATTTTTTTTTAATTTTTTTTTTAATTTTTTTAAAAAATTTTTAAATGTACACGTGTCAACCCAGGAGTATGTCACGTGTCACTTCGTGGTTTTTTTGAATTTTTTTAAATTTTTTTAAAATGTTCACATGTCAACCCAGTAGCGTGCCACGTGTCAAAGTCAATGTTCTAAATTCAATTTGGTCCCTATATTTGTTATTTTTGTTCAATTAGGTCCCAATTTTTATTAACATTAACCAATTTGGTCCCTCTCCAAATTAAAACCAAATTTAATTTTTATATTAAAATTCTCATTTTTTATTAAATATTTTTATATAATATATTAAAATTCACATCATTATAACTTTGATACAAAAATTAAATTTGGTCACATCTTCAACACGGACCAAATTGATTAATGTTAACAAAAATTGAAACCTAATTGAACAAAAATAACAAATATAGGAACCAAATTGAATATAGAATATTAACTTTGACACGTGACACACTACTGGATTGACACGTGGACATTTTAAAAGAATTCAAAAAAAATTCAAAAAACCACAAAGTGACACGTGGCACACTCCTGGTTTGACACGTGTACATTTAAAAAAAATTAAAAATTTTAAAAAAATTCAAAAAAACCACGAAGTGACACGTGGCAGTCACTGTTCATGACCGTTAATGATTTAAACGGTGTTAGCAAAAAAGGACCCAATTGAACAAAATTGACGAAAATTGAGACCTATTTGAACGCAACAAAAATTATGACTTATTTGAAAAAACTTAACGAAAATTGGGTCAAAAAAATATTTTAACCAAAGATTTAAGAATAAATACTTGATTAAGTATAATAAATATTGATATATTTTATTTTTATAATGATAAGAAAAATAAATAAAAAAGAAAATCATGTAATTATGGGTGATTTTATTTGAATTGTTAATGAGTGAAGTAATTGGATATATTTTTTCTATGTAGTAATTGTCATCTTGAGTGTTTATATATATATATATATATATATCACATCTCATTCCTTATATATCAAAATAGATTTAATTTTGAGAGCAAGACTCAGAATGAGGTTCGGTTGAAGAAAAAATTAATTTTTTCAAATATAAGTTATTCCAGCTAGTTGATCGTAATCCACCAAAAACTCTTTATCAGGATTTTTTATTATAATAATTTATTACTTTTAATTATATAAATTAATAATTTTCTCTTAAAAAATAAAATTTTATTCAATAATACTTAAATAGTTTAAATGTTTTATTTATTTGATTGTCTATATGTGAAAATTGACACTCTAATTCTCAATGACTATCTTTAAAATAACATTACACTACTAATAAAAATAAAAATAAAATTCTTGCATTTTAGTTATACTCTAATAAATTTATAAAATAAATTAAAAAATAAATTCTTGAACCAACACACGCAATGCCCCAACGTATAATAAATCAAATCAAATTACATAATAAATCAAGGGTTAAATATGTTTTTGATCCCTCAAATTTCAGTGAATTTTGGAATTAGTCCCTCATCAAAATTTTATACCAATTTAGTCCTTCATCTTTCAAAATGCGTGAATTTAATCCTTTAAACCAAATTTTGTTAAGTTTATTTGTCGTTTCAAGCACATTTCATGATAGTATTTAAGTTAACATCTAAGCAAAAATGTGTCAAACAGTGTAAATAATTTAAATACTATCATAAAATGCGCTTAAAACATCAGATAAACTTAACAAAATTTGGTTTAAAGGACTAAATTCACGCATTTTAAAAAATGAAGAACTAAATTGGTCAAAAGTTTTGATGAGGAACTAATTTCAAATTTCGCTGAAACTTGAGAGACCAAAAACATATTTATCCCATAAATCAAATCAAATTACATCTGACTAACTGCTAACAAAAAGTGAGCTGGATTAGACGACCTTATTTTTAACTCCACTGGTGATGAACTCATCCATGTCCGCTATATTGGTCAGCAGGGAAAGTGTAAAGAGAAATGAACAATTAAAATGCGAAAGCAATTCCCCCTCTAACGTTGCAAAACCTGATATTTCTTGTTCTATTGGGCAAACTATTCATCACTCCCTTTCCCTACCTTTTCTCTCAAATATATTTTTCTCATGATTGTTACAACCGAGAAAAATGTCAAAATAAACGTTTTTTTTTTCATAGAAGGGGATGAAATTATTTACTTCAATAGAAGGGGATGAAATTGATCGAAGACTACAGTACTGATAATCCAATTAAAATTGTAAAATTTATCTCTGGACATTTCTCCAGGAGCTCTTCCTGAAAATAGTATAACTCGAGCTTAGTTCAAACATGCATACAAAATTTCTTATTAATTCCCCAAATGTATGGGAGTTTATGTCTAACAATTTCAAATATACTGCACAACGAATTGAGCAGCCATTTCAATATGCACCCCCTACAGCGGGCCTGGGAATGTTCCATTCTCCCTTTGTTCATTCCATCTGTCAACCTGATGCATAGACAAAGTTATGAACACAGGTTGTTAGCACACATCCACAATTTCAAGATTAGCAGTAGCAGGAAAAAATAAACTACTAAACAGTTTTTGTTAAATGTCTAAGCAAACCATTAGTAAAAAAGAAAAGAAATGAAAAAGAAATCAAACTTTTATGTGTATTTGACCGGGGGGCAACTGCTATTGAAAATAAAAATACTAAATATTACCCATGATAACTTTGAACTGAGGCCAAGTAACTCTTAGGTTATAAATGTGAAACTTGGAGTATGTGATAAAATATATATTCATCAGAATGTGACATTTCCATGTTTATTAAAATCATTTAAAAAGTATTCCTGCGTATTGTGATCCATAGGGAAGTTGTAACTTCCACTTTTATCATTTTCTTTTACATTTCAATTCCCATGAGCAGATTGGGAAATAATGTCTGGGAATATCAGAAGTTGTCTTCTACACATGTAGCTTCCATTTTTACTTAAATTATTTTAGATTTTGACTACAGGATAGTCAAACTCGACAGCATATAAGAGGATCAGAAAAGGGATGCCAAATCGTAATCATAACTCAGACGCATAAGAATTACGATTACACAAAATTAAAATCATAAACATGTGCACGCCTTAAAAATAATATAGATGATAAAAGTAACTCAAGTCTTATGTAGTAAGATCTAAATCACAATTAAAATTTGGTCATATGATCTTTATCGAATTGAAGGAAAGACACGGTGAGCAAAACGGCAGAAGAACAAAAGAGAGCAGAAGCAAAGCGAGAGCATAATAGTAGAGTTATTGGAACATAGAGCAAGGCACTGTAAAGGCAGCCTCAGCGATGAGGATCGTGAGTGTTGCAATGCCAACAACGATGAAGCTAGCGGCAAAGGGGAGTTGCGTGGGTGCTTTTATGGTTGTCCACAATTGCAGTGATGGTTGTTCTATACCAGCGATAACATCAAGGTCAACATCAACAAGTGCTCGCGTCGTCATGTAAGTCTCCTTTGTTTTTGATTTCCAAACATATGGGAACCCTAGCGGAACAAAAGGGTCATGCAACACAAGTGTTGGGCTTTATTTTTGAGTGGGATTGGGTCATGTTTTATCTAACAAATGGGTCATCAAACCCTAGCTGGGAATAATCAACGTGGCACACAATCCCTTGATTCAAGGAGCAACAAGATGTCACTATAATTTGCACCTTCTTGCCCAAACCGGCATCCGTGTTAGCTCACAGCCTCCTTTGTACTTGTGGGATAGTGCAAGTTTACAAGTTTATTCGCAATCTCAATAACATTGAATATAATACAATTTATTTAAACAAACACTCCATCGAGGTTGGCCCTAGTCAATTTTGCTTATATGGGATGGTTAAAGATCCGATTATGTGGTACGGGCCAACAAAACTATCTTGTGATTCTTACGTGGCTCGGTTCACCCTGGGCCGTTTTCTGCAAACCAAATGCGAGACTGGCCATCTCATATTGCCATCCCTACTACAAAGTGAGGTCAACTATATGGACAAAATGATGACATGATGTTTTTCCCACCATCTTTAGCTATAGGGTTATCTAGCATGTGATTAGTCCCCTTATTAGAGCCAGAATAGGTCTTCGCAAATGCCGGAACCACCTAAGTAAAGATTTTAATGTATTTCGTACACTACACTTTTCAACACATTCATTCTCTCTCCTATCTTGTCAAGGATTTCCACTCATCCGAAGCACACTCATCTACACTACATTTTATTCTCTTGTCATTGCTTTACATCAAGTGTGACTTTTCTATTCAAGGAGACGCTAATCATGGTAAACAACAAAATTGATTCTAATCATTTTCAAAAAATGAAGATCTTCATATGAAGAACATTAGCAGGTAACTAAAGCATGGTTTATTGAGAAGGAATACTGTACATCTCCAAGTTCTCAGAATGAACTCAAAAGGTTAAGAAGCCAGAAGAATTAAAGGGATGAAGGAATAATAACGTATTAAAGATTGCAGAGAGATGAGATGAGCAGACAGAAATCAATTTAACATCTAGAAATTAAAACTGAGGGGCAAAGAATCATGCATCTATCAATACACAGGAACATTAACCACATCTTAAGAACTCCCTCTAATCTCTTTATACAAAGAAACAAGGAAGTCTTCCACTCTATAAAGCATCCTTACATATTTAATAACTAAGTTATTATTTTAGTCATTTTTCATAGATATCAACTTCATCTTTCAATACTTTTTTCAATTTAGCATTCAGTAAAAAACTTGAGAATTGCACGGAAAACAAAAGTGATGCTAAATTGTAGAATACAAGACGAAATTCTTTATAAAAAATTATATTACTAGTAAAATTGTAACCACATTTCCATGCAAAAACAATATTATAAGACCATAAACAGATAGAAATTTTATGTTAATGAAAGGATATGTCAGGAAATAAATCTCGTTGGACCAAAAAACCCTAGCACTTTGCAGATAATAAACAATGTTCAATGGTAAAATACATACCCATTCACCAGGGCAAAGAGATCGATAATACTTAGCAAACTTGTCACATTCTGATGCACCTTCACCCTTTGCAGCTACACATCTGCACAAGAATTTGGTATATTAAAATAAAGTAACAGCAGTGTTTGTGAAACGTGAACAATGAGCTCAGTAGAAATAAAAGCCAACCATATATAACTCACCGATGATATTCAATGTATCGGGTAAAGCAATGCCTGGTTTGATTTGTAGTTGGGAAACGGAAATCTGCTGGAGCAGTTTCAAGCTGGAAAATAATAGCACAAATATTAAAACATTGAAGGAGTGCCAACCTTGCTTATCACGAACTTGTGTGCCAGTTCTATAAAAGTGATTCAAGTAAATGTCACCTTGATTTCAGGGGTCTCTTCAGCAGCCTCTTCATTGCCCGAGTTATCCTCAACATTTCCACTACTTTGCCCTTCAGTGCTTTCTTCAGCAGGAGGAGGGCTTACTTCACTGCTCTCCTGAGCCACTGCAGGGGCAACAGGAGTTGTTTCTTCCACAATTTTCTCAACAACAGCTTCCACAGAAGCAGCCTCCTGTGGGCTTTCAACTTCTTTCACTTCAACAGGTTTTTCAACTACAGCTGTTTTCTCCTGCTTGTCACTCACGTGATATTCCTGCAAGTCAATAAAACATGTCACTTCCTTATCTAACACTATGAAAACAAAAAACCAACCATCAGAGTGTAAAAGAATGCAGATTGGACGCATAAAAAATGTAAATTGAGGGAAAAGATCATCACTACCAAACGGGAAAGTTAGAAGCTGGCAAAACATCTTACCTCGGCAATTCTACGGAGGTTTTAATGTTCATGACATGGAATTCACATACCCGATTTATACAACAACAATTAATGCTAGTAATTTCATTGTTTAGTCATATGCTAAAGGAGTAAGCATACATACATACATACGTATAACTTGCGAAAGCCCCAATGTCTTAATGTCGCTTGTGTCAATTACTTTTGTCATTATAATTATACAAGCCATACAAAATAAGAAAAATTGAAGTCAAATGGAATGCAAGATTAATGCCAACTTGGTTGATTCAAATCCCAATTGCTGCATATAAAACTCATTCCAACTGTACTTCTGTTTGGGCTTCTTTTTTATTCAAAATCATTCTGCGTAGAATTAATTTTGATAGAATTGAAATCTGCTCTTTCTCCGTTGAGAAGACTGATTCAGTATGTAGACACCCACTGAGCATATCTATAATAACAGTCCAAAAGTGATTTTACATTATCATCCAAAAAAAAACGAGTCCTTCTAAACTCATTTTAAAAATTCCCAAACATAAATGAATATTTTAAACATCAATTGTCCCAATATAACACCAATTCTACCAAAACCAAAAACAGTAGACCCAGGAATAACGTTATTCCGCCAACATAGAGACTTAACTCGGTGCCCATGATATAGATCAGGCTTACAATTATGAGTAGATATAACAGTTAGAAAATGTAAGGGATTGTGTCAAGCTCAATTTTTTTTTTTTATTTTTAATAACATACACTAGAAAGCACTTTAAAAAACACTACCACCAAAGAGAAAAAA
>Ga0214545_1001543_pt1 | contig 43290 bp, 25 predicted proteins | sample CNSS4metaG_FD_160064 | JGI IMG/M metagenome (GOLD analysis project Ga0214545, IMG submission 160064) | Root nodule microbial communities from cowpea collected in UCLA plant growth center, Los Angeles, California, USA - CNSS4 | ecosystem: Host-associated > Plants > Roots > Nodule | place: USA... | reverse complement strand
TACCTTTTAATGATATACGATTGTCCTTTGAGTGCTATATAACAAAGAACTTTGTACTTGCACCTTGTATTCAATTGAGATTTTTTTTTTATATTTAATAATAAAATAGTTGTATTTATGAATAAAAAATAAAATATGCTAAAATACATTTTACTTAGTTTGGCAAACAAGGAATATTACGCCATACATGTATTACTAAAATATTATTTTGCACGTATCTAAATAATATTGCCCTCCATTTGTAGCGGAACGCAACTAGGGAAGTACAAAACGCAATATACATTACAATAAATTTAGAGCATTTACTCTAAGTTTCCCTATTAAGTATTTACTTTTTGTTTAATTAAAAAAAAGGTGACCAAGGCCTAAAATTTCCAATATATTTATTTTGGTGTAAAAAAGCGACAAATTATTTTAAGTATTTCGAAAGTGGAACGCATATATTTCTAATATCTATTTCTTGAATGGATGCATAAACCGATAAATAAAAATCACTCCTTACACTTCTGTTTAAGTTATGCAAACACGTTAGCTTGTAATGATATTTGGATTATGTTATTTGATTTTTTTTTTTTAAAATTGCATGATATATGCAGAAATTGTTAGTTTAATTTGATTCACCAAATTTTCATATATTCTTTTTAAAAGTGGTCATAAAAAGACTATAACAAAAAATTGACGTGCGTTTTTCTTTTCTTTTCTTTTTCGTATACCACATTTGTTGATGAACATTTTTTTAGTTCATAAATATTTAACATGATGCTGAATTTAACTAGACTTTTTACTAAGGGACAACTATACATTTTTATTGAGTGAAGCAAAACAAAAAAAGACAGATACAAAAATAAAATAAAAGAGAAATAAAGTAAATGATAATGCGATTGTTGAGTAGACAAAAATAAAAAGAAAGAAGTTATAACTTCATATTTTATAATAATCATGTATGAAACTATAAAATTAATAAGAATATGAAACTATAAAATTAATAAGAATATAAAACTATAAAATTAATAAGAATATAAGATAAAATATAATAAAATTTATTAGGTTATTATGTTATTGAGTCTGCTGGTTTGTAAAAATTTGACCTGCATAATCCACAATCTACACGGGTCAGAGGCGGAGCGGGACAAACTGGTCCACGGTTCACATAAAAAAAAACTTACACTTGTGTATGCTGCTTACTTCCTTCTAGACTTTTTCGTGAACATTACAAAGTCATGTATAAGAGAAAAAGACAAGTATTATGTATGTTTGAATGTGCTAAAATTTGAAAATTTCAACATGCATGTTAAAGTACAAATATGAATATAATAAAAATGTTGGATTATCAATTGATCATTAAGCTCTCTAAAATCTATGCTTAATTTTGTAAACTTGCTAAAATTTTTCAATTGAACACTAAGAGGTTTATCATAAGAAAAAAAATAAAACAGTGCGATATGCGAGTCAGAACCTATGCAGAGCGAGCCAAATTTTTTAACCTGTAATTTCAAAACGGGACGGACCGACACGACTTGCATTTTATAGGTCAAGTATGAGGTGGACCTAATCAATCCCGACAGCCTGCACTACCACCCATGCTTTTTTGAACATTCACTTTGTTAAACATTGGTATGATACTTAAAATAAACTTAGTTACATACCTAATCTTCATTAAAAATAGAAACGCATTTTATAAGATTATTTGCCAAGGAGTTTATCCTGTTCATTGAGTGCTTATGAACGAAATAAAGAAAAAATACCGTTTTTTAATAAATGAATTTCGTTACATATGTAATGAACTTTTCCCTTCTTTTTTTTTTCAGCAATTATTTATTTATTTTTCATTTATAATTTAATTTATATTATAACGGATTGTCACATTCTTAGAAATTTAAATTCAAAATATTCAGTTTATTTTACGAATACATTTTATTTATTTACTTCTAGTTAAGATACATAAATGCTCGCTAATTGATTTATTCGAAGAGGAATATTTTCTTATTAACGTGATCAACCAAATTATATTTAGTTGGCTGTTAATTTTACATAAAATTATTAGAATGAAGTGACTAAGAATGCCATTTCAAACAGCAATGACTTTAATCAATTTATTTAAAGACATGAGAATTATGATATTAACAAATGTTTTACCAACACCACATTACACACATAACTTTATATTTCAAGTACTATATGTCCAATCGAAAAGCTATGTTTTGTAGTTTTCATAACTAAGTTGAAACATGTCCACATGTCAAACGCATAATTAAATGGCAAATTAAGCTATAATAAGAAAATTTGGTTGACCATTGTGAGAGTAATTATCTTTGGAGTGTTAATAATGATCCTTCCACAAATCATTTATTGGCCGAAATAAAGAGCTTTCAAAACTGTGAATAGGAAGCTTTCACCATGCACTTTATTCACCGTTTCTTTCCTCTGTGCTCCATGGAATATAATATGCATTTGTGCTTCAAAGATAAAAATAAAATTGTGAATCTAGGTAATAGAATATAACCATGGTTCGTAAAAAATAAAATAAAATATATTTTTTGTCACTGTGGAAATTGAAATTATTCTCCTCTCAAAACTTTACCCCAATTTTTAAAATACATTAATTTAATCATTTTAATTAGATTGTTTATGTTTCTCAAATGTTTTGAAACCTCAAATAAACTTAACAACATTTGGTTAAAATAACTAAATACACATATTTTTAAAGTTTGAGAATTAAAATTAGACCAAAGTTTTGAAAAGGAATTAATTCCAATTTTCACTTAAAGTTAATGGGCCAAAGACATATTTAACCCAAAATAAAAGTATATGAAAATAGTATTTACGCGATCTTGACATTGAATTTATTGAAAATCTAAATTTAAGGTTTACGTTAAACAAAAATAAAAAAGTTAAATATCATACAAGAAAAACATAGATAAAATTGTTATTTTAAGATTTTTAGTTGAAAATAACATCAATTTTTTCCGTAAGTTAAATCCATATATAATGAAATTGTATCTCTTTGATGATCGACTCACTAAAATTAAAGACGTAAAATTTTGGATTGAATAAGAAATTTTGAATTGTGTCTTATCATTGTTCATGTATGCAAAGTGGTCCTTGGTGATTGCATGGAAACATTACCCCCACAAAGTTCCTTAGGGTTTGTCTTTTTGACCTACCAAGTTAAATAGAAGATGGACACGGGTGGAGTATAAAGTTGAATAAAGAAAAGGGTCGGGAAAGAAAGGCAGAAATAAGAGATGCCATTAGAATAATTATTATTGGCGAAAAAGGTTGAATAAGGTGTAGTTGTGCTAAAATCTGATTGGCACACTAACCAAAAACTAATTTTGAATGTGATGAGGAGGAGCAAGTGGAGCAAAGATTCTCAATGGATTGGCTCTCAAAATTCCTGTTGGCTGGGTCAGGACGAATGTATACGATAGCAATCATTCCCAAGGACAACTACTTTATCTATGCTTCGAGCATTGTAAAATCACCACATATTTTCTTTCATTGTCACACAAGTTTAAAATTACTTCTACATGTAATCACAGTTTATTCACATTGCTTGAGACTTTAAATCTGAATTGCCATAATTAGAATTTGAGAGATTATGATTCTACAACGATAGTAACATAAAACAGAATTGGAATTGAGCTTCCAAAAGTTTAAGTGACATAATTACAATATCATGAGTAAATTACTTACATAATGATTAGGTATGATTCCTTTAAGAAATGATTGTCAGAGAGATATAATATTAATTAGACATAAATTCAATTTACGTGTAAAATATTGATATTAACTTCAATCCACAACATTAATCCAAAACATTAAAATTTTTTGATTCATAAGTTTTATTCTTATATAATAATAAACTTTCTCACTTTTAATTGGAATTTTAACTTATATTTTGTCTACCAGAAAAGCACATAAAACATAAAAGCACAATTGTGTAGACAATGCATCCATACTCAAGTGGCAAGACATTTTTTTTGTGTGATAACTTCGAATTTTTTTCTGGTTATACGATTTTGATGGGATTGGGGAAATTACACTGAACCAACCATTTTTTTAAAGTAGTATTCTCTTCTCTTCGTATCCCCACCCTTATGCTATAGCTAGGCCGTTATATATTAGTATCTTCATAATTCATTTATTCCAGACTTTTTGGCTCCAAATATGAAGTTGCACAAAACCAAGACAACAAAGTTAGTGACTTTATACGAGGACATGACAACGCTTTAAGGAAATTTTGCATACATATTTTAACAACATAGGAGTGAACATGTATAAAGTTTTTTTTTTTTTGTGTGTTCATTGTAGTTACTGTGTTGTGAAGTGGTGATAGGATTATGATATGATATTTGATGGTGGAAGTTAGGTTTCTCACGAGAAGAGTGGTAGGAGTTGTGTGTGGAGAAGGCAAAAGAGAAGGTTGGTGGCAACAGAAGAAGAAAAGGGAATGGCACGAGAGAAATGTAAAATTTGGGAAAGTGGAAAGTATATGATGGATTCTGAAAGTTGGTTATGGAAGTAGCTAGGCCTCCATCATATATTGAGGCAGTGCCAGATTCTAGAAAGAGAAAAAAGAGAGTCCTTGGAGATGGGTTAAGTTCCATGTGAAATTGTCACATGTAAAGAGAAGGCCATTACCTTGTCAATGAAGACGTTCCTTTTTCTGTTATCCCCCAGAATCTTATCGAACGCATCTTAGTTTTACAATTGGCAATGAGAGAAAAAAAGAGTTAAAAAGAATTTTTTTGACACATTTTAGAGATCATTTACCAAAAGGGTAGATTTTTATTTGTGTGACTTGCACAATTATATAGTTGAGAGTTTATGGTAATAGTACCTAATGCTCGTATTAAGTTAAGATTGAGAGAGAATGATGAGAGGTGTAAGTTTGAAGATTGAGAATTTGACAAAGTGTAAAATGGAGGTTGATGGGGAAGAAGGACAAAGAGTACGTCTTCATAGAGGCCTCTGTTATTGGGTATCTAAATGATTATAATGTGAATTATCGTACATAAGAAAAGGACTTGCTGAATTATGGCCCTTAGACATACACTGAACTCGTCTTTGGTCTTTAACCTACTTTTTCTCAGACCCTTCCATTTTGTATCAACCGTTCATTCTCACATGATATGATGCGTATCCAATTTCACCACTGCTCTCTAGTTTCAACGATCCCAACTGGATCAAATCATGACGCTAAATCTAGGTTTTACTTATTCTGTTATTATTGTTCCATTGTGGGATGTTAGCCACACATTATTTAAACTTTCTCTTTTACAATATGGTCTAAAATCTCGAGAAGAAAATGACACGATATTTTTAAACATTTCTCATGATAAATTCCAGCCGAATCAATTTTAATACTGATTACTACGCTACTCTGTAAAGTGCAACTATTTAATATAAAGAGTGATGGATACAGTAACATTATTTAGACAACCCAACCAGTCCAACGTTTATTTGTGGTAAAGACAAAGACTGCATCAATCACAACCCCGCAGAATTTGGACCGTACGATAAAAGGCGAGAAAAATAACTTGGGTGGAAGTAGTAGTAAAAGGGCATAAAAAGGTATTTGTTAACTGTATTCGACAACGGTTTTGTTTGTGTTAGGTGAGTTCCGGTGCATGGTTAACAAATATACTAGTGCAATAAAACAAGAATATGCAGAGGAGGGCCAAAAAGAAAAATACAAGGCTAGATTGACTGTTATGTGGAGCATAAGAGTTGGCCGATAATTGAGGGCATAACAAAAAAAAAAAAGGAAAGAAAGAATATATCAATGCATGTCTAGCAGAGCCAGAATCAGCTTTCAATCATTGGTTCAGGACCAGATGGTTCAGTGTGACTTCTATTTGCTTGATGGACGGAGTTAAACAAAATGTCCTTGATGACCTACACAGAAGAAATTGATCATTGCATTTCAGAAGCAAAGTAGAGAATAATTTAATGAGGGGGGTAGCAAAGCAAGTTACCTGTGACATCAGACCATGCACCTGCTCCACAGTTATTTTGGCACTGTCACGAGTAATTTTAGCAAGAGGAGATTCTTCCTGCAAATCATGGAAATGTCGGTATCAGGTATGCAAGGAGAGAAAATTAGTGGGAGAGGGTAAAGAACGTTAACATCAACATTGAGTGGCATTCATAGATGATCATAAACAAAGTTGATACAGAGCAGCTTCAAATTATCAACAGTCAAAGACCTACTAAACATTTGCATGGTTATGGTTTTTTATCGGTTTCAATTTTCTCGTCACCAAAGTTATTAAAAAGGTACAAATTAAAAAATTCGACAAGAATCAATCAGGAATTTATAATTAGCCATTGCAATTTGTCCCAGATTTTCGCTTGTGACAACTGCGTACTTTTTTTCAGTATAAAAAAAAAGCTTTTTGAAGAACGGGATTCAATAAATGAAGAATAGTTTAGCGCCCCGCTTTTTGGCAGGGAGAATTCTCATATATGTAAACAGTTAGCCACACCACCACAGCATATATTATATATAGTTTTGGCAGTATGAATATATTCAATGGCCATATCCATCATCATGACCAAGAGGGTAATAATATATACAGAAATTTTACACAGTGCAGGAGAATTGCTCCAACACAGAAATAACTTCCCACCATGGAAATGTGGAAATGATATGTATGTAGCACAATGATATATCATGTAAATAATCAAACATCACATAGTATTTTCCATTTAGTACATGTATGTGCGCACAAGCCCACACATATTCGTCAAGGTTAGTAATAACAGACCAGTAAATTGACCAAACTAAATCTAAGATGTCATGGAGAATCCGATATTAAAAACTAAGAAGGCACAGTATCAGCAGTCTTCAGCAAAAAACTAATCAGGCGCCATTTGAAGTCTAGTACTTCAGTAATCCCAACATTTGATTCTTTTACAAATGACTTGGCCAAACAGAAACAGGGTCACAGTGGGGACAACTGACAACCCCAGTCGGTAATGCATTAATTCAATAGTTCCAATGATTTTTTTTTTTTTTGTAAAAACATCACATTTAAAGGGAAAAGTAAGAATTAAAATAAGACCGATTGTGATTCTGTTTTCTTTAGCTATATAGCTTAGGCAAACCAAAACAGGATCCCAGTGGCAACAACCTCATTCTGAAATGCATTATCCAGTTTACAATAATACTGTTATTGTGAAAACAACACATTTGAAGGGAAAAGTAAGGATCGGATATAAACGACCAATTTTGATTCTGTTTTCTTTAGTTTTGGGGTATGGGAAGGAAAATTGACAATGGAGTGGATATAGGTTATAGGGGTTGAAAATTCCTCTTGCAAACAAAAAAGTGAAAAATACAATGAAAAACAAAGATGCCAAAGCAGAAGTTAGTCCACAAGCTCAACCATCCAACATCTAGGTCATGACTCATTGTTGTAATAAAATTGATTGATGAAAGACGGTGTCAAACAACTTTACCAGCTAAGTTGGCCAATGTCTAACAGACAGTCATTCTTGAATAAAGTAAACTGATTACAAGTATGCACTTCCAAACCCCTTAAAAAGAATAAACCAACAAGGTTCATGATTATTTTAGTAGAAGGTAATGAATCAAAAATTAATTAGGATGTTCTATATTATTGGTATATATCTAAATTCTCAACCAGTTATGCTAAGTATGGAGGATCCAATAAAGCTATATCAATTTTAACACCGACATAGCTCATACATATTAATTCTGGTCAATTATATTTATTCTATTTTCTTTCTTGATGAAAATAAAATTATGTTGATAGGGGAACTACTACCACCATTTAGGGCTTTTTTTTATAAAAATTTAAGCAAAATTAATTTGAATCGCTGAACATAACTAGGATGTGTGTCCACCATACTATATTTATATTGAAAGTTTTTTCAAAGGAAAGAGTGAGAATTAATTTTCCAACACCAAAACTGGCAGGGCAATTAATCATTTATGCAAAGCCAGTAAGACCCAAAATAATAAAAAGTGAAAAAGGATGTGAGGTAAGAAAAACTCTTGCAGGTATGAACATCTTGATGCTGACATAGCACTTGAGCTACAAAACGTGTGAGAAAATCCATCCATAACATGTATGACTTTAATACTAAAATGAAATTTGGTATAATACTACAACCAAGGCAGTCAAAATTGCTCTCTGGAGCGTAAGATCAAATGTGCCTACAATCTACTCCCTCTCCCATCTTAAGTCACCTCAAGGTAGTGATTTTGGTGGACCACATCGGATTGCCATTGCAGATCACAACTCAAGTAGAATTCTGTTTCTCACAAGTGTGGGAGCAGTTGTTGTTGCGGCCCTCAACACTCCTCACTGAAGCGCCTCTCGTGGTCTTAGCATACCTTGTGGTGTCTCTCATAGCACCTACCTTTCCCTATTTCTAGGTTATTTTCTTGGGTTGGGTTGCATGACCCGATTTTATGACCCAGAACTTAAGCCCAACTTTTTTCCTTCAAAACCCAGTTACTTAACCCAGTTCACCACATTGCCTAAAAGCCATCAAGTATAATCCCCTCCGGCTAACAATTTGGAGAAATAAGGTTGGTTTGGTGGGATTTAGAAGGGAGGATGGAAGAGATTGTAGGTTCAACTCCCCCGTTAACAAAAATTAATAATTAACAATTGCCGATCAAAAGAAAAAAAAAACAAATCAATGCCTAAAAACTGCTGAGTCATGACTGCCTCTATTCTATAAATAAAAAATGTTGCATACATGCTGCCAATGCTACTCTCCCTTTACCAAAAACAAAGAATTTTGCTCTCCCTATGGCTATTTAATATCAATTCTACTCACTCCCATTCCATTCCATCTTTCTCTCTTTTTGTTTATTACCACTACTACTGATACCATAGAGAATTGTATATGTTCTGAATATATTGTATCTAATGCAGACCACACCATATGTATTTATACTATTTTAGAGAGTCAAATATAATAAAAACACCTAATAATTAGGAATCAATCATTCTAATTTTCTAGATTATGTAACGGTTAATTTCCTACAAATCTGTAACGGCTGATTACATTCTAACACCATTGAATTGCAGCATACCACTTTGCTCTTCCTTTAAAATAAACCAAATTGCATTGTACCACCGATCACTACTAATCCTTGTCATTTTTTTCCCCAATAATTGAAAAGACTTCAAGCTCCTCTGTACCCATGGCTCCAAAAAATGATACGAAAAATAGGAATGATATAGCTTGGAAGCATAGTAATTCAGATGATGGAGATACTAGGAAACTTCAATTCAAATACTTAGAAGGTAATAAAAACAAGAGTTTATCAGTTGAAGCATCACATGGCTGGTACTCACCAGGATATTGGAGCATGCAAGGGTGTTTATAGTCTTATAGATGAAGTGAAGAAGGAAGTTGTGAAATTGTTATTGGTTTGCAACAAAATTTGATCAAGAAACCAAGCCTTAATAAGGAGGGGGAAAGTGCAGAAGCTGGTGACAAAAGAAAAATCAACAAAACATATAATGCTGACAGACCTAGAAATAATTGAGTAGTTAGCACACAAGCCAACATCGACACCATGTTTAAGGTGTCAGAGAGGAAGCATGCAAAGCAACTGCTAGGTTTGTCTACAACAATGATATACCTTTCAATGTGCCAAAGAGTGAACAATTCAGTGTTATGTTTGATTTGGTTTTAAGGCATGACCTTGGATTTAAATCTCCATCCTATCATGAGATTAGAGTCCAATATTTGAAAGCAAGTGAAAAATACAGCACTTCCTTTACAAGTACAATGGGATGAATGGAAGAAAACAAAATGTACGATTATAACTGATGGCTGGTATGATAAGAAAAGAAGGACAATGATATACTTCCTAGTGAACAGCCCAAAGGATATTGTGTTCCTTCCTAAGGTCCGTAGATACATATGATATACCCAAAACAGATGAAAAAGTCTGAGATGACGGATACCATTGTTGGAGAGGAAGGGGAAGACATTGTTGTTCATATTTTGAAAGATAATGCAGCAAACTACAAAGTTGTTGGTCAAATGTTGATGGCAAAGAGGAAAAACTATTTTTTGGACACCCTGTGCTGCATTTTGTATTGACTTGATGTTAGAGGATTGTGAGAAGAAGATCACAGTTCATGAAGAGACAATTCCAACAAGGTATAAAAATTATGACCTTTATCTATTCAAGAACTTCTTTAATTTCTCTGTTGCAACATTTCATGGAAGGAAGAGACTGGATGAGGATGAATATTACTCTTTTTGCCACATCTTACTTGACAGTAGGGTTCCTTCATGAGAAGGAGAGTGCTTTAGTTAGAATGTTTATTAGTAATGAATGTAAGTCTAGTAGGTTTGGAAGAATATCATAATTTGTTTGAAGGGTGCATTGCCTCTAATTGAAGTGCTTCAATTGGTTGATTTAGATGAAAAATAGGTCATGGTATTCATTTATGAAGCAATGTATCAAGCCAAGGAAAGATACAAAAGGCTTTTAATATTGTCTAAAAAACGTATTCAATCTAACTGTCTACATATTTATTTATCAAGTTAGTGATTTTGAAACTGAAACAAAAGAATAACTCAATGTAATATATTGTGGTTAGTTATTTGCCTTTGTGGAATATCATTGATGAAAGGTGGAACAAGTAACTTCATAGGCCTTTGCATGTTGCGAGTTATTCCCTTAACACTCAAATGCATTATAGTTCCGATTTAAAGCTAGTTTGGAAGTGAAAACAAACAAGGTCCAATGAAACATCCAACAAGCAAGGATGGTGAAGTATGAGGATGAACAAACTTTGATTGATGTTCAAAATGTTGGTTGTCCCTTATCTTCTAGGTCAACTAAATTGAAGACTCCAGCAGATTGGTGGAAGTCTTAAGTGATGAGCATCCAAAACTCCAAAAATATTCATTCATGTAACGAGTTCAATATGTAGCTCCTCCTGATGTGAGCTTACTTGGAGTTCAATATATCCTAGAATAGAATTACAAATCTACTACTCGCTTATCATATTTGCCTTGCATTTGTTTGTCCATCCACACAAAGAAGAAATAGGCTAAAGCAAAAGTATAACGAATGATGTTGTTTTCATTATGCTAGAAGCAAACAAGAAAACCAGTTCAAAATAATATTGTTGATTGTTCATCTGATGATGAGTGGATTATAGAAGCATGAGCAGAATGAAGTACCAGGTTTGGATGTAGACAACTTGGATTTGGATGAAAACTTAGATCCAGTCCAAGTTGAGGAGAATGAAATTCTACATCAGTATGATTTAGACATTACTGATTTGAATGGTGGAGATTGAACTGAAAATGATGGCGTTAAAGGTCTTTGGACATTATGATTTTAGCTTACAAGGTTATTTGTTTCAGATAAATAATTTTGTAACTAAGATAGAATTTCTATTTGGAAATAGGATGGAGCTATTGGTTTTCTATTTTGTAACTAGGAAGGAGTTACTGGTATGTAACTAGAATGTAGTGTTTACACCTATTAATTTACTACTTTATACATATATATATATATATATATATATATATTTTGTTGGCCATTTTGAACTGAAGTTCAATTATGAGTTTAAGTGAGACATGATAATTTTGTGTGTGCATATATGAATTCCACAAATAAACCGATTTACAATCCATACTTCCTTTTATAATCTTTAGTGAAATCTTAATTTTGACTACCTAGCATACAACTCTTCTCTTGAATGTAGGTACAGCTGTCGAAATGGACAGTCCAACCAACCCCCACGAGGCCAATGAATCAAAAATGGGTCAGCCCCAGGCTCAGCCAAGCTGTATGTTGGGCAATTCTGTATGCTAATCACTTCATTAAGTGTCATCACACATAATTACGAGCTTGGAGGAAAAATATTTGGGATTAGGGACCTAATCTTGTGACATGGCAATGTGGCATCATGGGTGATTGAACTTGGAAGCTGTTTACAAACTCATTAGCACAAGTATTGCAGTTAGTGTGGCTAATTATCCACTATTTGTCTCAAATTTTCTTCACTGCGGTTTAAAGACTGATAAATGAAAAAGCATGTTGTGGTACACTATATTCTAACAGCTAACAGTTAGAAACAAGCTTCAAAATTTCAACAAATTAAATGTATATCTAAATTTGCATACAGCATGAATTAGATGAGAGATAATCACCCAGAAAGAATTTCATCATCAAAAAGAGACTGTTATGAAAATTTTCAATAATCCGAATGAAACTTCAATACAATGATTCAGAACTTCTAATAAATGGATGAAGATACCGTAACTTGTATAGAAACAGTCACTCACCTCTTTCTTTCTAGGTGTCGGTGCTATTAGTGGCCCAAAGCGTGAGTGTGCCAACTGATTCTCTGCTTGTTCTAGCTTTTCAGCTGCAACAGGAATATTCCAACTTAGACACTCATACTTTCAAAACATAGCACTATCAAATACACAACATTTTAAAGAGAACTGCAGAACCATTCTAGTCCACAATAAAAAATAAATCAATATATATATATAGACTGCAACAAAAATAGTACCTAAATCAGAGATTTGTCCAGCAACATAATCTCCATTACCCAACAGAGGAGAAGACGACAATGTATTCACCCAATACTTGTTCCACAGAAGATCCAAGAGATGTGAATCAAGAGATGACTTAAAGTAAGTAATATCCAAGGCATAATACTGCAAAAGCACACGGATGAAATTAAACAAAAACTGAAAAAAATAAAAAAAGGTAATTAGAAAAAAAAAATGGCAAACAGCAGCAAAAGAAGAGAGACCTGTTTACAGTGGACACCAAAGTCCTCAATCTTATTGAGAGGGATAGTTTGATACTCAGAAATAGGCTCATCCGGAGGCTTATATCCTTCAGGGTAAGTCCTGAAAGCCCCAATCTCAACCTTCCCCGCCGAAACAGTCCTTGTGGGATCAATCACAACCGCCAGAAACGGCTCCTGAAACTGCTGATTCAGCATCTGCGTCGAAACATCGATCCCCGACAGCCAGCATCCATACCCAGGATGAGAGTGATACCATCCCACAACATTCTCCAATCTACCAGCCTGCAAAAAAAGAAAAAAACAGTTCAATCAGAATAAATTCGAATTAGGGTTAGTGCTAGGGTTTAAGCGAAGGAACCTGTTTGTTTGTCTGGGAATAATCGACCATGTACTCGTACGCATCTGCCTGAGCATTAACGCGCGTTTCCGTGCCTTCAACGGGGAGAGCGAAGGCGTCCATGACGATGATGGCGTCCGCATCGGTCTTTCCCTGCATGAGGCCCATGACCTCGATAGTGCCGCCGGAGCGTGCGTGGACGACCATCTTAAGTAGCGCGAGTGCGGAGATCTTGACGCGCTTGAAGTAGTGAGGGTCATTGGCCCAGGGCTTGTCGCGCTGGAACTCGTTCTGGCCAGCCTCGTCGTAGTAGAATATAGAGTCGTCGGCGTTGGTGGCGGTTGCGGCGGCGGAGGAGGAGGCGGCTCCCGGAGTGTCCATGGGGATGATGTTGTTCTCGAGCTCCCATGTTTTCTGCGCAATCGCCGATGAAGACGACAACCCTTCCATTTCTTTACCTTGCATTGGACCAAACCGCTTTTCTTCTCTCTTCACTATCGCACTCTCTTTTGCTGTCACTCTACACTCCAATTTACACTTCAATTGGAATTACCATGTATTGCTTCTTCTTTTCTTTTAACGTATTTTTGGCAATTGGAATCGTTTGATGCCCTCGATTTTAATTTTAAATTTTTAATTAGTTTCTATAAAATTATTCCTGATTTATGCAAATGTTTTCACTATTTTTTGTAACGTTTAAAATAAGTACTTATATTTGGTGGCCACAATTTTAATTATGATCAACTAGACACCGGATCATTATTAGCTCGAGTAAATTATTAATAGCTTTAAGTGAATTGTAATTGAAATTTATGTGTTTTTTGTGGCTGTAATTAAAATTTATGTGTCTTTTGTAATTCTGATGGTTAAAGTTCCTAAATAAGCTGAATCATTTTTATCAATGAAAAAGTCGAGCTTGAGCTTTAATCAGAAATTATCTTTTTTATTTATCAGTGGGAGTGATTCAAAAACTCTTGGCTGTATCAAAAAACTTTCCCATCCTTTGTGTTACCTCTTTTGGAAAGAGTGATTATCTCCTTCCACCTTTTTTCTAATTCATCTTTTTAATAATTTTTCAAGTTTCCTACCAGGTTCTAATCCTAAAGATCCTAAATCAGTCATTGTGCAAATGAGGTTCACATCACATTGTAGTATTGTTCATCTTTAATATAATTAATTTGAGATAATTTTAGTCATTTAGGCCAATTTATTCTTGACAAAGAAAGTAATTAAAGTATAAATTATATTTGTTGAAATATTATATACTAAGTTTTACTTAGATGGATGAAATACAAAAGAAAAAATTGAAAGAAAAAAGAAAAAAACAAAAAAGTGGAGTTGTTGTGAATTAGAGTGCAAAAACAAAGAAAGGAATTAAAAACTATGAATGCTTATGTGTTTTAAAACGGTAATTGCTATGAAATAATGCTTTTCTCCTTGATTATAATATTGTTTTAAATTTTAAATTTAAAAAATATCGGTAAAAGTGTGTGTAGGTGTATAATTAATTATTTTAACATTCAAAAGCTTCAACTTAATAATTAAATAAATTCATAGTTTAATAACATTGGGGCGAATATTTACATTGTGTTGGTTACATCGATAAATGTTAAATTAATCAATTTCACCTTGTAAGAATAGATTCTTTAATTTATTTTTAACTCATGAAAGTCAGAAATATATGTCGTTAATAAATTAATTATGAGTGTGATTTAATTTAATCATTTAAGTAAATTAATATAAGTTTCATATAAATGTGACTTCAACTCCTAAACGACGTGAGACTTATTGGGTATACCAGAACACAATCATACAATAGAGTAAATGATAATTTTTTTTTGTTTGTATTTTAGTGTACATGGTGAACTACAAATAAATCTTTAATAAACGGTTAAGTTAGTTGTACATTTTCTAAGGTTTAGTTCGATAATATCGATCTAAGTTTATACCATGAAATAAACAATCAGATAAATATAAGTTTACTACTATTTTCCTACGTAATTACGACATTATTTAAGGCATATTTACCACATTTTGTACTTTAACTTTTTAAAATTTTGATACAATCACTTCAAGCTAATTTTAGCCAAAATGGAAAAGTTAATCCACCAAAAAAATGACTTGGATGATCATCTAAAATCCAATTTGAACCACCATAGCTTACACTATGAAAAAAAAAAACCCTTAATGCACTATTTTATCCACTTCCGTTTTGTCCAATAAATATAAAATAAAATAATTCTGAACAAGTATCTTTTAAGGTATTTCAGAAATATGTTCCGTAACACTCATTTTGAATTTTCTTTTATATTTTGAATTGGATATTTTATTTTAATTTGTTTTATATTTCGAATTAGATATTTCAGAGGTGTAAAAATAATTTTCAGAATATTTAATCCTGAAAATATAAAAAATAAACTGGTACAGATATTTTTATTATATTTTTAATAAGGAGTAATTTGAAAATTACAGCTTTAATGGGTGCAGAAAGTAACAACCAACCAACAAACATCATCCTCTCTAGTACTATCATTCTCATAAACTACTGAAGAAAAAATATTATTTATGTCTTACGTGGTCATTTAAGAATAAGTTATCATGTAAAAAAATATTTTCATTGAATTTTCTGAAAATCGAACTTACTACTAGTAATTGACAAAAAATACTTTGTATCATTGAAAATAAACATTTTCCCTTTTCTTCTCGTAACGAAAAAATACTGTCTTTTTATCCACCCTCCCTCTTACCTTACGTGGAGTCAAACGATTGGAGCAGTCGCCTTTCATCAACCTCAAACTAATTCGCGCACCATATTGTTACTAAATATTATGGTTCACGGAAGGGGGGTCAAAAAGGCATGCCTGAGTAAAAAAAATGTCGCTATTTAACCATTTATACAGCAAATACATTCCAATTCCTGAACCGGATTAAATCACCCCAAAAAACAGACAAAATAAGAAGAGATTAAAGAAAAAATAAAGCTGTCTAAGGAGACGTATATACTCTTGAATATAATTAATCTCACAACAAATGTCCTGCATAATCCCTACTTTCTAAGCTAACGGTAACTTACAATTTAAGATACAAAATACAACAATGGGCATCATTTGACACCCCTGCTCCTGCTCCTTCTGCTGTTATATGTGGCGGTCACTCTTCTCCCCTTTTGCTTAGCAATGCTAGTTGGTGTCGCTGCCAAACCTGATTCTACTACACCCAGCTGGGAACTATCGTGTTGAACCTCGTACACGCTGGAACTGTTCTGCGAACCAGAAGCAACACCATCAGTGTCCCCAGTTACATCAGGCACGTCCATTGATTCACGCAATGTCTTGCAAGCCTCTTGCTCGAGAACAACCTCAGCTGTCCTTTCCTGACTTGAATCATTTGTATTGGGTTCCTTGTCCTCCAATGTTTTTGTGTTCTGTTCAATAACCTGAGCTGCATTGAAACTAGCAAACAGGAAAATGGCAGAATTAATTTAAAGTCAGTTGATGTCCCCACATATTTCAAGTCAATTACAAAAATTGTTCATTCTAAATTTCGCAATCGAGTAAGGATGGCAACAGAGAATCGAGGTTTCTTGAGTAAAAGTATAAATTAACCCATAATTTTACATTCCACTGATCAACTACAAGTAAAAGGCACCTAGGTTATATATAAATAGGTTTTACTTTAAGAAAGTTCAACATCAAAGAAAAGCCTGTGAACCATAAATTTACCTTGGCTCTGAAGAGGGGAACCCATTTGCTAATTCATCTTCTGCTCCAACCTTCTCTTTGATTACTAAGTGGTTACTATCTTGTAATCTAGAATCTGTAGCTGCATTTAAAGGAAGGATCAGCATATAAGATGAACACTAAAATTGAGAATATTGAATAAAATATTAAACTTCAGATCACAAAGGAGAAATTTATCATAATCGAACAAGGGGAAAACAACATGATCTACAAAAACATGCAAGGTCTTGTAGACTACCACCCTGATCTATGCACATACATCCTCATGACAATGAATAACATATGCATATCATACCCTAGCTAAACGGGAACTCAGAAGGGTTGCAAAACTGAACCCTTAGCATTGTGCAATGGTTCATGGTACACTGCTAAACATATTGCTTCTCGCAAATAGGATTTTAACAAGTGTGACTACAAGTTGTCAGATAACACATTAAATCAACAGAGCATGTTTTCTAATCATAAGACAACCAAAGGGACTGATTCATACCTTCTTTAGTTTCTTCAACTGAGTCTAGCTGATGACCTGGCCTATTTGTGTCATTGATGCCATTGACTTTAATCAGTCCGTCACCCCTGTTTAACATTCAAAGAAAAGCTACGATTAGAAGACAAATAATATACAGGGCCAGAATTCATACAAAAAGCTTGTCTAGATCTATGCACATGGAACTCTTGGTAACATATACATTGACAGGATTAAACTCAACATAGTTTGTCACTGTTATTGTCAGTTTGCAAGGGGTACGGTGTCTACACTCGCAAAAATTCGGTTGGTCAACAATAAAAAAGTGCGTTGACAATATAATCAAATGCTGGGAACGTCAACGAGCTTTAGTCAAGAGAGTCATCAGTTTCAAACAGTTTCGCATACTAAGTGTGATTTTTGCAATTAAGGAAAGCTAAACATTCCAAATATCAGCCTAAAGACAATGTCAAAAAGTTGAACAGATCAACAAATTTAAGGATCTTAAATGCCTTGGAGATGGGAAGCGAGAATAAGGTACTATTAGAAAGTAATGAGAAAAAACTTATACTGAATAAACAGACAAACACAACTTCATTCATAAGTGATAAGATAGAAATACTCTAACCTGTACATATCACTTGAGGACCCATCTTGTAGTCCCGAAGTAGTTACTTCTCTGCTATCATCTTGCGTACCTATGTGGCAAGAACTTCTAGTGAGAGATGGGGGAGTAAAACTATTGTACAATGCATGAAAAAGAACATCTGCTAGTCGGGTTGCATTAACAGAAAGAACAATAACGGATTGATACATGTAAGTAATTAAATTACACTTCTCAGATCTAAAATGATAACAATTAGAGAACAATGTTTGTGTTGAATTGCCGAATTGTAACTCTCATGAATATATCAAACGCAATAGCATTGATAATCAACAAATGTCCTTGATTTTAACAGAAATTTGACTAACAGAATAGATCTGTAATAGTCGGAAGTTTACCTTTGGTCTGCTGAACAGCAACAGACCCCTGAAGAAAAGAAAATTGAGTTAGCATAAAATAGAGCTTAACTTTAAAAAAGCTTCAATGTATTAAATGGAGGAGGGCTCTTATATAAACTCCAATTCAGATGTGCACCTGATTCTGTTCAAAATTAATGTTAACCGGATAAGACAGCACTGATTCAGGTTTGGACCCCTCCAGTTTACTCTCCAAATCTGAAGGGAAATGAAGTTAAATGAGTAAAGCATGAACATACTTTATATGTTTTATCAGTATAAACCAACAGGCTTACTACAACAGCAGAATCATACCTGGAGAGACCTGAGAACCAAATCCTCTGGCGAAGTTAGCAGATGCATCCGCCAAACTTGTAGAATTATGTACTCTCTCTGCCAAACTAGTTCCAATGTTTTCAATAGCCGAAGAGTCTACATTATTTTTATTCTCCATGCCAAGTGTAGACCAATCAATTTTTGAGGAGGGAAGTGTCCTAAGTAAATCCTCTGTTGCCCTGAATCTTACTCTTCGAATTTCATCCTGAATACTCCATGAACCAGTAGCTGCAGAATCCCTTTTCAACTGCATTTCAGGATCAGCCAAAACCAAAATCCATAAGCACAACATTTTAATATTGTAACTTAAACTATCCAAATGACGACCCAGCAATGATTGATAGAAGTAATTCGTGTAAATTCCTAGACAATTCATAATCCAGAACATAAATTTTTTTACCAAGGTACAGCTCATATCTCACATTGTGTTATAAGAAAAAAAAAAGGCCGCTAACTGGTGAAAAGGGTAAACACAGGTCCTCTGGTTTTTACCAGGTAACAATCATAGATTTTCTAGAACAAATCTTAACACTAAGGTTGCTTTCAAAAGCTGAATCACGCAAATTTTAAGAAAATAAATTCTACAGACACGGTTAAGAGTTCATTCAGTAGCTTGTTAAACAACCTCTATTTTTCGGGACAAGAACACTTACATCAAGAACTTGCAATGTTTCATCCACTGAGGCAAGTTGGGGGATTGCATTAATTACGTGAGGTACGCCAAATGGTTAAAGCCCCAATACCATTGACTAACTCTACTATTTCCTTAAATTTAGGTCAGCTTTTTTCCATTTGACCAATCAATTGTCAGTTAACTTAGCAGATTTAATGCCTAATATAGGAAACCTTATTAGCACCAACTCAACCTTCCAAGTGTTCCTTCCCTATCAAATAATCTTATTATCTGTGGAACTTTTTCCTATACAAGCAAACTTAGCAATATTGGGTGAACGGGGTTTACTATGCAACCATCAATGGTATGTCCAATAAGGTGACAATGTTCACATTTTAAATGATTTCTAGAATTACATCTACGTGATCATCAAGTGTTATTACTTTGTAGTATAAAAGAAGTGTTTTCCCGTACCGACAAAGTGTGTGTCTCCGTGTTTATTTTCTAAGGAATATGGAGGAGCTCAGATGATATGGAAATTGATGTAAGGTTTACTGGTGATTACAAATTTGATCACAGGTACATACTCTTGTGGCAAGCAATACAAACCCAAGGTCATAAAAAATACTACCCATTTGCAAATGGTGGAAGGAGCTCATTAAAATAATGTAAGGCCGCATTAAGTCACCCAAGATAAGCATACATAGACCCCTCGAATCATGGGGGACCAAGAAGTGTTAAGATCTTGACACATCATACAAATGTTGTGTCATTGGTATAAAGAACACAGGCCTCACTCCTAGCTTATGCACACTTCTACTTACAGAGAAAAATAAAAAATAGGCTTAAGTAAGGTGTGAATAGTTAATTTAATAACAAGCATCAATCTTTATCCATTATTCATGTTGCTTTGTAGGAATAAATTCAATAGTTATAGTAAGATGAGATTTGTAGTCCAAACCACTAACCATAACTCGATTTTGGAAACCCAAGTGGAACAGTTAGACCCATCCATCTTCTCAATTCTAACAATACATTTAGAAAAGATGGGAGAGTTTGTTATAGAGATTAATGTGATGTACGAGGACATTTTTTTCTAGAGATTTGGGAAAAATAATAACACAATAGCCTGATAACAAGGGAAAGTATATTGGACCACCAAACTAATGGAGCATAACAGAACTCCTCAAACATATTTTTCAGTTTTCACAACTTCTGAAGACCACCAAACATAATGGTGCACAGCTCTGCAAAGAATAAAATAAATCCTTTCCATCTACTTTTTCAATTGTCTCATGCTCAATCTATATTAACCTTTCAAGTTTAACCATAAAAATTTAAGTTCATGCTTTTGTATTAATAAACTATGTTTAATAAAATGTAGGACCAAATTCTCTGATTAAATTTCTAGTAAAGATGAAGGTGACATATATGCAACTTCCAAAAGTAAAAACCACACATCAAATAGCACCTTGGAGGACGGTGTAGAATTGTTTCCCAATAGATATGGTGTTTCTTCTTTGAAGAGCTGAACACCAGATAGTGTTTGAGAATTAGGGTGGTCTATGGAAGGCGAAGCCCATGGAGGGCGTGTGCGCATATATGACTTGGCCACATCCACCGGTGATCCTTCATCTTTGGGATCCTGCATAACAGCCACACATACAGATAAAAACAAATCGTTAATTGTGAAATCATGTTACCATGATATACATTATGTGAAGAGAAAAGGGGAAGGAGATAGCATGTACAAAAATCAATATAGTTTCTCCACAAACAGAGTCACTAACCTGTGGTAATGCAAACAAATTCAAGCTAGGACTTCCATAACCTATAACTGAAGTTGTATCTAATCCTGACTTTTTTTCCTGCAGCCATTTTTTTGCCTCCATAATGGCAGCACTATGGAGATCAGGTGAATCTGTATTTAAGAAATAAAAATCCATGGTCAGGAAACAGTAACATGTTAAAACTGAGGTAGGTTTGTATGTAGAGAATACCACTTCCAGGAGTCTTGTTGAGTACATCTGTGGGCCTCTTATCTCCATTATCGTCATTCGCAGGATCTACAACTCTTGATCTTATTATTTTTATCAATCTATCATATTCTTCCCTGATCAATTATTAAACTGTATTAGAACCTTATTCCACACAACTAGAGGAAAGATTAAATGCAGTTCAAGCAAACATTTAAAATTCAACTCTTGATCTTATAATTTTTATAAATGCAGTTCCACTCTCATGTTTATACAACATATATAGCTCAAGGTCCGAAAAATTTAGGTTTAAATACATTAATGATGTACATGATTGAAAAGAAAAATCAACATTTGAGATTTTAACAACTTCATAATGTTATCCAAGCACATGCACTTTACCACAATATCAACCATTCATTGAATCAGTTATAACTTTGCATTTCACCTTCTAAACTGTATCCCTCAATTTAGAGGAATCAAATCCATCCCTGATATATGCAGCATAGCACTCTTTAAATGATCATGTTCTGTGCCTGGCCCAGGTTAATGCTTATTTTTTGAAAGTCCCAAACTCAGGCCAAGTTAAAATCACCAAATACGTACATGATTGGATGAAAATTTGAAGTCAAACAATGTTGCCAAGTCTTAATATAAATTCAAAAATTGACCAAGGGAGAAATGTCTTCTGATTTGACCACTACCATCAGGTACTCTAGATTATCATCATGGAATACAGGTAGATAAATATGTAACAGAATCATATTAGAGGCTAAAATTACTGCTAATTTAAAATGCAACTTTATAAAAAACAATACCAAGCCCAAAAACCACCATGCATACATGTAATGCATTCTTATTTAACTACAGGAAATTACATTGTTGACAAAAAGAATATCAAGAACTTTCAACTATGCTAACACAAGGATGAAAAAATAAAAAACAAAAGAATTATCCACATGTCAAAATGTAAATTCTTCAGTACCTGGAGAATGACTCCTTCAGAATAAGCTGCTCGATGATATGCTTGTTCTTGCTGTTCCCAACAAAGGGCTGGAGCTCCTTTACAGAAAAATTGATCAGTCCTGATGTCCCATACTTTCATTGCAGATGTCAATACAAAATGTGTAATGCTATCAGATAAAACCAGGGGACTCATGAAGACAACCACACATGAAAACTGTCTCTAAATGGATGGAAACATAATCTGCAATACTGTTAAAAGCCAATGCATTTCTAAAAGTGATAATTTAATCATCAAGGTTCACTAATCATTATATTTCTTGAGGGGATAGTTGGTAAGGAGTGAAGCCTTCTAAAATTTCCAAAGGCCCATAAGTTATTGGAACAGCAAATTGTGCAAGAGATCATATTAAGAGCAATGCCATGTCTTTGCAACGTATACGTGATTGCATGCGTCAACATGCACAGCATGCATAACAAGTAAAAGAACTTCAATCTCTCAAGTGATAAGAAAACAAAGGAAAAACTAACACGAATTACAAACCATGAACACTTACTGAAAATAACTAGTTAGACGAAGAAAAAAAAAAGCCTAAATCCCAATCAAGCAAAGGATAACATAACAGAGAGTCAACTACCTTGCTCAACGCCACATCACCTTCAGACTGTTTATCATTTTCATCATCGAAAGTACCGACTTCCTCTGCAAAATTAGACACCAACCACATCGTTTAGTAGGGGGACAACAGCAACAACAATTGTCCGAGACCAAAGAACATACATAATTACTTTTTCAACAACGCTCGACTATGACCCATACACTTAAAGTTCAATTAAAACACATAACAGATTCACGCAACTTCGACAATTTTTCAAATCCAACTAAGCACTTTAAAACAGCCATAATTACAATTTACAAGGTACTACTCCCACCTCGCATACTAGATCTACCAAACCTATATCAACTACAACCAGAGTCAACGCACACAAGCTCGAAAAGTCAAAACAAAATAAATCACTACATTAACGAGATTAAAACCAAAAAGGACAGAAACCCTAGTATTTCAAGCACGGGAGTATAACCGTTCCAGAAGTTTGCATGATAACAGTAATTACCAGCGTCGGAATTGTTAGCGGATGAGGAGGGAGAGGAGGAAGCAGCAGAGGAAGAAGAAGAAGAAGAAGACGGGGAAGCATTATCGAGATCCAAAACAGAGGAGAAGATTTTCCCGGCGCCAGAAGCAATGAAACGCGAGGGAGACAATACGAAACGCGAGAGCCAGTTAGGGCTTGGAGCCTCGGCCGGGGCGGGACGGTCGTAAGGAGTACGGCTCCTCGCGGCGGCGCTCCGTCGCGTTCGGAGAATTTTGCCGCCGGATCGAGATCCGGGAGCGGAAGCCATGTAGCACTCGGAAAGTGCTTTTGTTCCGTAACAGAACTTCTAATATACAGTTCCTAAACAGCACTTTACTTCACTCTTCTCTCTTCCAATCCAAAACCTCTTTTCCCCGAAACAGAAGCCGATTGTTGCAGCGGTTACCTTCGGCTTATTGGTTTTTTTCCTTTTTTTTTTTTTTTGTTTCTGCTTTTATTTAATATTTGTTTTTATCCTCAGTGTGTGGGCCAGGAAAAATGTTGCCTGTGATTTTATTTAAATAAATAAAAAGCATGTGTGTTGGTGAAGGGTCCTTAATTTTTTTCCTTTGGAGACTAAAGTCCAAAGGTATCTTTGTGGGAATAAACTTTCATATCTTTCAAAATTTGCACTAAAAGAAGTAGTTTTTACTTTTATATAATTAGGATAAAAATCCATAATAATATACCTTTTATAATGTATAACTTTTTAATATTAATTATGAGTTAGATAAGAATGGTATTAATATTTCTTTTGCTATTTATAGCCTTTTAAACAACTGGATATAATTTAGAAATAAAAATATACGAGTATAGAGTAAAGGAGGTTGACAACTATAAAGATAAAATAGATGGATAAAAGAAAAAGAAAGAAAAAATGAGATAAATTATTGAATTAGTCAAATAATTAACATTTAAAATAAACGACTAAAGAAGCCATAAAAAAAAAAGGTTGTGTATTCTAGTTTACTCAATAAAAGTAAATATGGGAACAAAAAAATGCAATGATTTCAAACAAACTTGTTTAAGATTTTTTTTAGAATTATTTAAAAAAAAAATAGATTAATGTAAATTTTCTTTCATATCAAATCACAACTCATTATGTATTATCTATGTAAAAATTTTACAAGAAAAGTTTATTTGGGCTAATAGAATCTATTGTGCTAAAAATGCATGTCTATTAATTTCAACCCATCTGTAATAAATAAATACACAAAAAGAATAACATACCATAAAATCCCAAATACCTAATAAATGCTCTCTCAGATGACGTTAAAAAAATTGAACAAAGAACAACCCCTTATTTAATGTCGGTTCATTAAGGAAGTTTTGTTTCTTCATGTCCTTGTCTTGGGTTTCAGTTACTTTAAAACAGAATCTTCAAACACATGACAATGCAAATTAAATTTGCATAAAGTAGAAATTGTTGTTTATTGGGTTAATTTATAGTCCACTTATCTTCTTTCAGGACTCACTAAAAAATTACATTATCTATCCGAGTATTGTTAATTTTTATTTTATTTTAAAATACACATAATTATAATTTTAATGATTTTTTGTTTATTTTCAATTATTAAAATTAAAAAAATTCGTTAATTCAATTTTCATTCGATAAATAATGAAAATATAAGATACGGCCTTTAAAACTGAGCAATTAAATACCAATAACAAGTCCATCATCTCAAGTAACCGTATAACAGCTAAAATTAATTACATAATTTCCTCCATATAATCCTTTTTAAACTATTTTACAAATATATATATATATATATATAATATTTTATAAAATTTACTTTGTAAAACATGTGAAATCAGAATGGTACAAAATTTTTGATGCATAAATATAAGTAAGCTAAATTTAAAATAAGTATTAATATTATATATATATATATATATATATATATATATATATATATATATATATATATATATTAAAAATTACGTTTTTTCAATTATTTAAGATTTAAAAACAGTACATAAAATATTTTGTAAGAAAGAATTTCCCAAATGTAATTTTAGTATACTATATAAATTAACAATTATAAAAATAATAATAGTTTATGTCGCATTTTCTATTCTTAAATTTTATTTAAAATAACGACCGATTGTTTTCAAATTTTCAGTGTATATATAAAATTCTATATTTTTAATTATTATCTACTTATAAATAACCAAATTAAAAATACATTTTGAGAGCACTTACTAACTTGACCAAGAGCACGAAACCACGTCGTGGATGAGGTGGGTGAGATGAAAACTTAAAATAACATTATCATGCCAGAGTTATTCGCTTGGTACAACTTAAAAATGCTTCAGAACAAAAATAAAAAATGCTTCAAATTATAAAAGAAAAAAGAATGCTTTACAGATTTAACATACATAAAATAGTTTTAACTTTCTAAAAGGGTTTTTCAAACAAAAGCATACGTTGTTATTTTTAAATCTCATGCACATGACCCCTAAGGTACTTACTTTTAAGGTTCACGTGGTCACAAGATGAGAGAAGCAAAATACAGAGTATTTTTAATTTTTAGGTAACATGGAAACATCCCTACTCAAAAGTCATTCTAACACATCACAACTAAGCAGTTTTATGTACAAGCAAAAGAAATAATTGATTGTGCTACAGTTAAGAAGCACAGCAAATGCTAGCAGAATCACTTTGGTGAGTGAATAAACTAAATGGTTAATTTTGTTATGTAGTTCCCTCAACTTATCTCAGGGCAAATGCATAAGTTAACCATAATGTAACCTTTGTGAGTAGTCACAACAGCAGCTACATCAAGATCAATCACACTGGTTTCATGTTGAGTGTATCTGCTTGAAGACTGAAACAATCATTTAGTACATTAAAGGAGATGAAACAAAAAGAGCTCAAAATACCAGTGTCTCACTACCCAAACCTCTCATACTTCAAGCAAGACAGACAAATATAGTATCAGCACCCAGTATAAGGTTGTCACAAACTTTGTACGACAATAACAGACCGTGACAAACCTATGTGTATACGAGGATATGCAAACATACCCTGACAATAACAGACCGTGATATGCAAACATACCTACGTGTACATAAAGATATACAAACATACTCTTGATTTTGTTAAAACTATTACCAAATATTTGAAAAAAAATTATTTTCAAGCCTCATCTTATATTTGTCCTCCCTAATTTCGTCTCCTAATTTTTTACTTTTACTTTGAAAAATTATTGGATTGAGACTCAAATAATTTCTAATTGGTACCACTGACCTAGGATCTTAGATCTGTCACTCATAAAAGAAAGTAATGAAAGTTACTAGCAGACATAACATACCTAGTTGTTGTCATTGGAGCGAGAATGTCGTCTCCGAGATCTGCAAATTCGACAGCTTAACGTGTGTTACAATGTAAGGATATTACTTGCGTTTACTTGAGCACAACAAACATGTCAGTGTAATTTAAAACATCAAACACCACACATAAATGTTAAAGAGAAAGAGATGCAAAGAAATGTCAAAACTGAAAACAAAAAGATGGAAAAGTACTACACACCTGCGAAAACCATTGCCACCCCTCAAGGGGCCAATTGAACTAACAAAATCATCATCAATCTCCTCTAGATACTCGCCATAATCTACAGATGCTACAGAACCTTCATCAGAATTTGAAGTATCAGAGCTTAAAGGGCGATTACCCCTACTACTAGGATCACCAGCTCTTGCCCTTCTTCGGTTTCTAGAACTTCTAAAGTTATTGAAGGCATGATACAAAATACAAGAGGTCCACCAGTTACCTTCATCTCCAGGGAAGTCCTCAAACTCATCTGCACTATCATCATCCCCATATTCAATCACATAATCTCCCAAAACCACTCCACGTGGAATTTCCGAATGAATCGTGCTCAAAACATCTACGATCTCCGATGACTGCTGAAAATTTTCCCAATCAAGCTGTCTCACAGGATCAATTTTCGATGGACAAGCATGAGGGTGTTCTAGTTGAGCATGTTGTTGTAGCTCGGAGTAACTTCCAACAAATGCACATTGCTGTTCATCACAACAACGCTTCTTCTCATCAAGATGCACACGAGCTTTATCAACTATAATCCACCCAGAAACATCACCTCTGCACAAGGGACAACTCAAATTGTATTCACAATCAGATACCACTGACTCACTATTTGCATTGGACATTTGTGTTCTTTTAAAACGATCTAAACAATTTGAGTGCAATTGACTTGAGTCACATACAAAACAACGGCACCCCTTATCATAAGATGAACACTGAAGGAGCACACTATTATGAGGAACTTCCAAGCATATGGGACAGATTACATCTTCCCAACTGGTATCCAACTGAATATCCTCCATGCGAACTACCATATGTTGGACCCTTTTGACAATAATATAACAAAATCTGAAACCAAAACAGGCCATTAACATCAAATAAATATTCACTAGTGTGTTTGTATTAGTCTATTGAATGTTCCTTACTGTTCTCTTCTCAGTTATGCAGATGCAAACTTGGTAAACTAAGTAGCAATCCTTGATTTCAGATCAAACCTAAGAAAAGAAGACAAATTTTGAATTAGCTTAAAACCAACAACACATAAGTATATAGTAAACACAATTTATAAAAGTTTAAATGCAGAGAAAATATAAACCCAATAAGAATGTTACTTGTAACAGTAATATAGTGTTTGGTTAGAGGAAAACGGAAGGGATGGGAAGGGAAATTGTTAGGACTTGAGTACAAGAGGAAAACTCAATCCAAAATATCAGTTTATTGGGTGGGAGAACCTCAAGTCTTCAGTATCACATCAAATAGTTTATCTTATTCAATATAGGACCCCTTACATTGTCACCTATTGGTATTCAGTTTGGACCACAATGTAGCTCATTCCATAACCGAACTCTTAATGCAGAACAGTTTGTTAGGACTTAAGCATAAGATAGCTTAACCCAAAAGACCAATCTATTACATATGAAAATCTCAAGGCTTAAGAACCATTCAAGTAATTTATCCTGCTGAATTTGGGACTTCTAACTTAAGGTGAGTGTTTTGTATAATCAGGAATTAAGGAGCCCCTTCTCATCCCCTTCCAAACCAAACAAATATGCTATTTTCACAAGATCACTGTATCAAGAATTTCTACTTTTTGATACATACTATTAAAAAATGAACTTTAAGTCTAACTCAACCTTACAAAATCAAAATCAACTTGCAAAGTGAGATTTATACCATGTATTCTGAATTGGCCTTATCTCTATTCAACATGAAACTTCTAACACATGCAATCCTAAATGTGCACACAACTTTATCCCCACAAGCTGGAAAGGCTATTTCCAGGGATTTAATCGGTCCAAACTCAAAAATTCAGATGAAAACATGGTCAACAGGTACTTAATAAGTCAATACTAACTGACTAACAAAACCTGATCTAAAGACAAAATCCGAAAACCACAGTAGGATGTCATCTAGAGCTGATAAGCTACAACAGACATCACCCACTTCTGATAAAAACACCAATAAGAATGATACCCACATCACCGCCATGTTGAAACCAACAAATTAGTGCATAATTAACAAAAAATCCATCTCAATTAAAATAATCAGATCACCATAACATCCCCTAATTAACAGGACAAGAACAACTTGGAATTCCAACTTAACAGTAATAAGTCAAAAAAATTATCATCAGGACTGTCCATGAATATCCAAGTTGACCAATCCGAAACAAAGATTATTGCCGATAAATCATAGAACTAGGAGATTAAAATGAATGAAATGGCAGCAGAATAGTTGTATAATAGCGGGAAAAGAAAAGGTCAACTGGTTGTACCCATAACCAAGGTGGGTAAACATAAATTGAAGAGGAGACAAAAAAATGAAAGCTGAAGTGGGGTTTGAGAAGAGGTAGAAGATAACCTGATATTGATGTGTGAGCTGGGTCAAAGGGACAGAGGGTGTTAGGATCGTAGGTTATTAGGTTGGTGCGAATGCAGATTCCAAGTAGAGAAGTATAAAGGTTTGGCACATTGGACTCTGTCTTCCCTCTACAAATTCCAACAAAAAAACTTAGTAAAGGTTTTCCCCAAACATTTAAGACAATGGACATAAATGCCCTCTCTAGTCGTTTCATTAGTCAAAGGTTCGTACCGAAGACTGATCCGTCAATTTTATATCTTTTATGGATATTTTGACCTAATATTTTTAACTTACTTTTAACCTTTTTTTAATTTTCTTTTAATTATTTTTTAAATTGTTTTAGTGTTGTGATGTAATAATTGAAAAATGATTAAAATGATAGGTCGAGTGGATTGAAAAATAGGTCGATGTATTATTATTCAACTTTTATTACGTGCGTTTCGTTAATTTTTTTAACCTGACAATCCAGAGTCAAATTTATTCCAGTGTTTCATCGTTTTTTATTTTATTTTTCAAAACACATTAAATCAATTTTAGAAATATCTTTCGAAAGACACTCATCCATTTTTAGAAGATACTGACTCACTTCTATTGTAGATCAAATTTTCTAGAAATTTTGATTAAGTGCTGAAAAAAAAATTGACGGGCCACAAGGGAGATTGGGCGGGCTAGCTCACCAAATTGTAAATTCATTAAGGGGTTTCTTCCTGCACCCCCAATATTTCTTCTGCACCAAATATTCATGCTCTTCCATTTATGTCCTTGGAAAATTAAACAAAAAAAAATTAATTAGGTAGACGCAATAATTAAACAATTATGAATGGCAGAGTTAGTTGGCTGCCTGAATGAATTACCAGCAGTGTTTTATATACCCTGCATTGCAGCCCTCTTCCAGTTTCACTTACACTGCAATTCTTTCACTTTCACTGCAAAAAATTTCGTTGGTAGTTGAGGTGTGAAATTTTCAGTTGAGGGTCCACTCCTATTTTACCATTTGCTTCATTTCTTCTCAGAAAAAGAGGTACGCGCATTTAGAATAAAAGTTTATATTTGATAAGTTTATGTCTGAGATAAATGTTATTCTGCGTTTTTAATATTTCATTGTTACATTTTACGGAAGTCATTTTTATTTACGGAAGTGTGAAGTCAAGTTATTATTTTCATATACGGAAGTCGACTTCCGGAAGTGTATATGTAAAACGGAAGTCAACTTCCGGAAGACAAGTAAAATTTTACGAAAATCAAATTATTTTTTCCCTTCTACGGAAGTCGACTTCCGGAAATGTATGTGTGAAACGGAAGTCGACTTCCGGAAGTGTATGATGAAATCAGAAGTTCGTAAAATTTTTATAGTGTTACGGAAGTGGACTTCCGATCTTTTAAGTGAATTTTTCGCCCGAAAGTCAAGTTCCGAAAAGTACTTTTTTTTGTTTGGTAAGTAGTGCGGTGAGTAAATTTTTTCTACTTCCGTAGTTAGTGGTTTATCTTGCTTTTCTCTTTTTCCACTTCCGATGCTTTCCATGTTCTACCATGCTTCTTTTTTTTTCACTTTTCCACTCCACTTCCGCAAATGCTTTTAGACTAAGCTTTGTTTTTTTTTTTTTTTATTTTTTCCTTTTTTTGGGTTTTTTTTATTTTATTTTTTTTTTTTTTTTTTTTTTTTTTTTTTTTTTTTTTTTTGTTTTTTTTTTTTTTTTTTTTTTTTTTTTTTTTTTTTTTTCAGTTTTCCACTTCCGTAGATGTTCTTAGACTAAGTTTTCCTTTTTCTTTTTTCTTTTACTTTTCTACTTCCGTAGATGCTTTTAGACTCAATGATATTTTAATTTAGTTTTATTTTGTAATTTATAATTTTGTTAGGGTTTGAATAATAACTTATGTTTTATTTATTATTTATTTATATTATTTATTTAACTTTTACTTACATGAATATTTATTTGTTGTTTATATATTTTTTATTGTTATATTTTTGTGTGTTTTAATTATTATTTGTTTAAGTTTACTATTCATTTATTGCGTGTTTGTTTTATATTTTTGAATTAATATTTTTATTTTTTATTGATTTAATTTTATTTATTTTGATTTTTTTTATGGTTGAGTGTTTATGTATTTTTTATTTTTTTATATTTATTTAATTGTTTGAGGGATATTTTAATTTTTTTATATTTATTTTATTTTGTAAAAAGTGGTATTGATTACTAATGTTAGATTATAGGTGGTTAAAGTTATCTAAGATGGACGATCTCCCTTTAACTTTCATGGATTCACAAGTAAATTCCAGTTTCATCTCAGATTTCTCTTCTTTTATAAATGAGATGAGTGATGGAAACTATACAAATAATTTTACGACTGATCAGATAATTTCAACACGAGATGAGTTGATTCAGTGGGTTCGAGGGATAACATTTCATCTTGGTTTTGTTGTTGTCACTATCAGATCTGACAAAGCTACTGGTAAACCTGGGAGGAAAACTTATGTATTGTTAGGCTGTGAAAGGGGTGGTAAGTATAGGAAGTATAAATCTGATGTTCAACCTAGTGTCTCTGGCACAAGAAAATGTGATTGTCCATTTAAACTCATAGGCAAACCAATTAGTAATGGAGATGGTTGGATGTTGAAGGTAATGTGTGGATATCATAACCATGATGTGTCTCATACACTAGTTGGTCACCCATTTGCTGGGAGGTTAAAATTTTCAAATTAATTTGTTCATAATTATAATTATTTAAAATTATATTTACTCAATAATAAAATTAATTAAAATTAAAATTATTCAAAATCGTAAATAACTAAAATTTTAATTATTCAAAATTATAATTATTTAAAATTATATTCACTCAATAATAAAATTAATTAAAATTGAAATTATTCAAAATTATAATTATTTAAAATTATATTTACTCAATAATAAAATTAATTAAAATTAAAATTATTCAAAATCGTAAATAACCAAAATTATAATTATTCAAAATTATAATTATTTAAAATTATATTCACTCAATAATAAAATTAATTAAAATTGAAATTATTCAAAATTATAATTATTTAAAATTATATTTACTCAATAATAAAATTAATTAAAATTAAAATTATTCAAAATTATAATTATTTAAAATTATATTTACTCAATAATAAAATTAATTAAAATTAAAATTATTCAAAATCGTAAATAACCAAAATTTTAATTATTCAAAATTATAATTATTTAAAATTATATTTACTCAATAATAAAATTAATTAAAATTTAAATTATTCAAAATCGTAAAGAACTAAAATTATAATTATTCAAAATTATAATTATTTAAAATTATATTTACTCAATAATAAAAATAATTAAAATTAAAATTATTCAAAATCGTAAATAACTAAAATTTTAATTATTCAAAATTATAATTATTTATAATTATAATTATTTAAATTTATATTTACTCAATAATAAAATTAGTTAAAATTAAAATGATTCAAAATCATAAATAATTAAAATTTTAATTATTCTAAATTATAATTATTTAAATTTATAACTATTTAAATTTATATTTACTCAATAATAAAATTAATTAAAATTAAAAATATTCAAAATCATTAATAACTAAAATATAAATTATTCTAAATTATAATTATTTAAAATTAATAATAATTAAAATTAACTAATATCAGAATTATTTACATTAAATTTAAAATTAAGTAAAAAAAATACAAACGGAACACGTGATTACGGAAGTGGAAGTCGCCTACGGAAGTCAATGTTTACGGAAGTCACTTCACGGAACTCAGTTTTAACTACGGGATTCCACTTTCGGTAATGATGGCTTACGAAAATTGACTTCCGTAAGTGGCATTTTTAAAGTTTTTGCGTGATCTGCACTTCCGAAACTGGTTCTATGAAAGTCCACTTCCGTGACTTATGGAAGTCCACTTCCGGGTTTGTGTTTTCACACATGTATACTCAAATAAAAAAATAACTATATACAATGCATCAAACATGGCAGAAACAATAAAAAAAAAATATATACAACACGAATACGTTTACCTGGAGATGAATGGTGGAGGGAAGAGGGAGAGCGGACAAAAAATAGAGAGGAGTGGGGCACGTTAGAGAGGAGAGTGGGGCAAATGAGAGAATGGGGGGTGTGCCGCGGCTAGGGTTTAGTAAACACAAAGTGAGGCATTAAATAGGAAAGAGAAATAGAGATTGATTGATTTAAAATTTTAAAATACTAAAAGGGTAGTTTTGAAATTTAAGAAAAGTTTGGAGGTGCAGAATAAATATTAGGGTTGTAGGGAGAAAATCCCATTCATTAAACTAAAGTGGGTTGCACTAGCTATTTTGTCACCCCTACCTTACGCACTAAATGCAGTCAATGAAAATTTTGATTATCAAAACAAAAATAAATACAAATTTAGAAGAAAAAAAATGATAAACTTTAAATATACGAAATAATTTGATATTTAATTACACGTTTGTAAAACAATAATTACACGTTTGATATTTTAATTTTTAAAAGTTAAACATTTAGACTGTATTTAACCAAAAACAAATATTGTTATTGAGCAACAATATTAGATTAATAGTTATCTATTTATATATGTTATAAATAATTTGCGATCTGATTTGTTCTTTTTTCTTTAACTTGGTATAACTTATATGTTTTCTTCTTGTAACTCCTTTTATAAAAAAATTATAATTAATCTTGATTCTTTTCTTTTATCATTATTATATTTCTTTTCCACCTCTTTTTAGACTTCATTTTGGTTTGGATATTAAATTCAAGATTGTAATTGTAGAATGAATAATCTAACGTACCAATCTAATAGAATAAATATAATAAAATAAAATATCGTATATTTATGGTATAAAATATAGTACACACAGTATATAAGAATCGACCATTGTAGTTATTTATAATATATTAAATGGAATACCTAAATGCACAACACAATGCCTTGAACATAAACTAAACACATATTACATTAAACTATCAATTTGTTCACAAAACAAGAAACTACAAAATACATAAAAAGAAAGATTCAACAATGAACAACAAATAATTCATGGAGCCTAACTAAACAACAACATCTTCACCAAGATCACGATCACCGAGAGTCTCCACATCTGCTCACACCAAGGATTTGGTGATTTCACAAATAGAAAAAGCCAAACAAAGAACACAGACAGAGAAAGAGTAAGCTAGTGAAAATAATTCTTAACAGTTAAATAAATAAGTTATGAAACACAAGCAACATACTTATCTTCATCTAAGCAATTAATGGACTCTCAATTTGATTATCCAGATTATGCGCTTGATATAAAATTCTAAAGGAAGTATGCACAAGGGGTTATCACCCAACCACACACAAGGTTAATCCCATTATGCCTTGGACCCAAACACGTCCCAAGACTATGATCTTCTACCACTCTCACCACATAATTCATTCAACTCTATATGAGTGTGAACGATTATCAGAGTTCAAAATACATTCATCTATCTAGACATCTCTTATATCAAGACATACACTAATCACACCATCACCAAGAATTTCCCTTAAAACTCTTTCATCATCAACATTCCACATGTTATCTCAGAATAATTATCATCTCATGCTTCACACATCAAGTACAGGTCTAAAAAAAATCCCACATCATTCATGCATAGCTTCATACATCATATTTTTAACATTAACTCAGTCAATCACAAGTTAAAGTAAGGAACTAAAATTCTGCAGCAATTATCGCTTAAGCTAGACGAGTATCGCTTAAGCTAAAATTCGGATAGAGCAAAGTGAAATTATGTTGTTCTCGCTTAAGCTACAAATTATCGTTTAAGTTAGACTGATCTCGCTTAAACTAAAAATTCTTGCTTAAGCTAGACTGGTCTCGCTTAAGCTAGACTGATCTCGCTTAAGCTAAGAATTCTCGCTTAAGCTAGAATAGCAAATTTTGACTGATTTCAACGTCAACATGCAAAAACCCAAAATCTCAAACAACTAAACTAAAAAAACACAACCACAAACATCAAACCAACATTTTAAGCACGATTCAAAACCAAAAACATGCAAGACACTGAAAAAAATGTTTTAAAGTCCTACCTTCCCTTACCTTAGACAAAGATTAACTCAGCCAAATAAGCTCCAACAACAAAGCACCACAACACGACTACTACTTAAGGAGCTGATAACCAAGATCAAGAAAGGAACAGTGAAGCCATGACCACAAACAGAATAAGGCCAAAATTTTGGAACAAAAACAAAAGGGAAAAAGGGATGGATGTTTAGTTTAACTTACATGGAGTAGGAACGTTCAATAAGTTTGGAGGGGGTCGTAATTCCAGTCCTAGCATAACTTTTGTTTCAGGATGGAAAGAAGGAAGGTGAACTGTTTGAAAAAAAAACAAAATAAGAAGTGAGTGACTAGAAGGAGGGTAACAAGTGGACTTACCATGACCCTTTAATAATATCAGACCCAAAACGTTTTTACGACATAAAGTGGGTCTTACAAATAATAGATTATTTTTTAAAAAAAATCATGTGTTGTATCACTTGAATTATATAAGGCATTTTTAATTTATCAATATTGACTTTAATAATGTTTAAATAATAATTATTTTTCATAAATATAGAATTTTCCGAGATAGTTTCGTAAATGTAAAATCAATCTTAGTATATAATTCTGTCTCAAGTTGCATCTGAATACATTATTCGTCCATCATGAATTTATTTTTCACCTTTAAAATTTAATACTCCTTAGCTAACCAAAACATCTACAAGTTTCAAGATATTAATAACGTAATCTTATGCAGTTGTTGCTATACAAAAAAAAAAAAAAAACTTTTTTTCTTGATAAATCAACTTTCATCACGTGTCCTCTGATGCCACAATTGAAGCATTTCTAATTCTTTCTTTCTTCAAACTTTTAACTTTCCACCAAGTATTCTTTATTATTTCACGCAGATTTTTTTTTTCTCAATTATAGTTTCTCAAATGATATAATTCGTCACTATTATTAGACTCAAATGGGTTTGAAGTCTCTAATAATCACCAATTATTTGTTTCAAGTGCCCAACAATTACTTTTTCTTTTCCAAATTGTGTATCTAATAAATATAACAGTTTAGTTTAAGTCCGTGAAAAATACATTTCTTATTATATTTAATCCTTAATATTATATTGATTTTTTAACTGATCCCATCTTTTTTTTTTCTTTTAGCCCCTGAAATTATTTTGTCATAATAACAAATATGTTTTTCCTTAACCCCTAAAATTATTATTATTATTATTTAAGTAATTGTTTAAGCCTAATAAATTTAGAAGTAACTGAGAACATATATTTGTATTATGCTTTCATATATAATGCTTCAATGTATTGTTTTTTATTTTTCTAAGAAATAAAATTTTCGTTAAGTTATACAATATCCAAAAGTAAATATTCTACTAGAAGTAGAGTCTATCCAACAACATTTGAATAACATACATTTTTAGTATAATTATTTTGTCCATAATATGCATATAGAGATTAAGAGATTTATCAAACTAACTGAAGAAAAGAAAAAAATGTATAAGACGAATATTTGTAAAATAGTTCGATTTTTCAACTAACTATCTACAATTATAAGTTTAAAAGTGCTTCTCTAATTAAGTAAGAATTTAATATTGGAATCCACAAAGTATCAACCGACTTTAAATTTATTAACTCAATATCGAATAACGTTTTCTAATGAAAAAACCACTTGTATGGACTTTAACCATTATATAATATTATTTGAACTAATAAGCAATTTTAGATGTCATTGGATGACACGAAAATATTTAAAATATTTAATATTTTAGGATCATTATATATATCCGTTGAATATATGTAATATATATAAATTACTGGTTCTTGAATATCCGCAGCAACATCCACAATATAGATTTGCCTTTACAGCTTAAACTTTCATCGGATAAGATAATGTATATTGTGCAAATATTTTTTGTCCGGAGAAAGTTATGCATGTACATGCATATAAATTTTGGTCGGGTATTGTGATGCTATGTATTTTATTGTGATCCGGTTTAATTGATTTCTCTCACGGAACAATTAATGTTACCTACAATAACTTTTTTTTTAGACAGGAATCGAACTTGTGATCTTGACTTTGAAACCAATTGTTAGGATGAAGCGCTTTTATGTCAAAAGTTATAGTTATTAGACCGCAACTCTTTTTACTTCAGAGTGTAATACAAGTCTAAGTGTCATGATTCAATTGTAACCTGACCTGCTTGACCTCTATCATAAGACAATTGATACTACCTGTAACACTGTGTTTATATATTTATCCTATAACTTTTATCCACACTTCAATTCAAACAGCACATTGTAGCAAATGAAAACATTCTACTTTTCAACATGTCAAAGTGAGCCAACCCGGCTCACACGGGTTGGCTCACCACAGCCAGGTTGAAAATGAGTGAACCCAACCCGGCTCACTTTTCTGTGAGCCAGAAATTTTGTAACCCGACTCAACCCACCACGGGTTGGTGGGTTAAGTGGGTTGGCTCACCAACCCACCTAATTTTTGTTTTAGTATTCAAATATTTAAATAAATTTTTAAGTAACCCATGAGATGACAATCATAGTTAAATCAAGAACCAATGTTTTGATCATGCATCACCAATATATGAAGAATTATTTCCAAGAAAGTATCCATTAGTCTAAGAAAGCATGGTTAATATTAAAAATTTCCTGTCATGCTATTCAACAAAATATAAATAAAAAAACTATACATTTTTTTCATGCTAATTTAAAAAAAAATTGTTTATAAGACGGTTACTTGAATAATTTACTATAAAAATTATAGTTAAAGATTAAAGTATCAACATATATATATATATATATATATATATATATATATATATATATATATATATAACTTGACAATCAAATTAATTAAACATTCAAACTATTCAAATATAATTAAATAATATTCTAGTATTTAAAAATATGAAATTATGAACAAATATAATAGGAGTAGTAAATAATTATTAAAAAATTTAAAAAAAAATTTAAAAAAAAATTAAAAAATTTTAAAAAATTGTAAAAAAATGTTGGTGGGTTAAGTGGGTCAACCCACCTTCAACCCGGCTCGAACCCGTTTAACCCGTGGGTTAAGTGAGCCGGGTTGAGTTCAACCCACCTTTGAAAAAGTTAAATTTTTCTCAATCCAACCCAGCTCGAACCCGTGGTAAATCGGATTGACTCACGGATTAAAACCCATTTTGACATCTCTAATAACAAACCAAGAATCTACGAAACCACACGAGATAAACACCCCCAAATTTAGAATTATAACCACAACCTTAGAACCAACACTGAATTAACAAAGAAATGAAATGGTGAAGAACAAGAAACACTATCCTTAAATAGAACACAACAGTGGAAAATTTGGAATACTCTTTGTTTGGGGCTTGGACAAAAGTTGGTTGGCCTAAACAACAAAGACATAATGTGAGTCTCTGATCCTTCTCTTTCGGACACTTCAAACCAACATTACTGTGGCAAATGTGACCGACAACATGGTACAACACCGCATCAAATCATTAACATAATTAACAGCACAATGGTGACTTTTCTTGTCTTCTTTTTTCCTATTAACATCATGCAACTAAAAGCAAATATCGTACAATAAGTCAAGTTCATCAATCTCAATTTATTGGGTTGTTTACAAAGTTAACTTTGGACCATTTTACATTTCCTTTCTTCTAACGTAAAACTCTTCAGTGTTTACACCAAATTAAGTTGAATCAGATTGACAATAGTCTAAAACACTTTGCCAGCTTTAAATTTAACCAAAAAAAGAACATGATTCCTAGTTTTGTGTTATTATGAGATATAAAAGGAAGTCACTCATTTAATTCCTTTTTTCTTGTAGGTTAACAATGAAATTAAAAATTAAATAAGGTATCGTTTGACCCAATGCACTAGTATTTTTCTGAATATTAGTATTCTGAAACGGATATATCATCTATAAAAGAAATTGCTTTTAATGACGTCATATAAAAAAAATTAATATTTCTTTTCTTACATTTTCATGTTTCGAATATCATATCCTATTTATTTTTTATATGATACAATGCTTATAGCGACGAATTTAAGATCCTATAATTAGTGGGAATAATAAAAATTATTTGAGTTTCCATTTAGTAATATTTTAAAATGAAAGTAAAAAATTAGGAGATAAAATTAGAGGGCAGAGAGAGGTGAAGGAACAAATATATAAGATTAGAATGAACAAAACATTTCTTTTTAAATATTTGATAATAATTTTAATAAAATTAGGGGATGTTTTTCTTTGAATATTTGATAATAGTTTTAATAAAATTAGAGGATACACGAGTATACATTCATGCACACGTAAGTCTTCTAAGTGTTTACATATATCATATGTGGATAGTTCAGACAGATAATGTCTAGTATGTTCATTCGTACTTTTTTTTCTTTTATTGTGGTTTATTTATTTAAAAGATAAATAAAGTTAAAATAAATACATTTATTCACAATTTTTATTTATATAATTTAATTTTCCTTTGTTTAATTTTTAAAACAAAATAAAGTAATTTAACTTTGTTTCCTTCATATAATGTATGGAATAATCAAGAATTATAACCTTTATTACTTAAAATATCTTATACTAACTTGTCTTCTAACTACTTTGTCAGTGATTTTTTGACTTTCTAAAAGTTTTATTTTTCAATTTTATATTAAATATAAATAAAACTCACAATGCATATATGCTGTTATTATGTAAATTAGGAAATTGAATAAATGTATGGAATTCACCATCCTTTGTTTTTATTTTTATATTTCATTTTAATTTTAAAAGTACATTCCCTAATTTTGTTTTCGGAAATATCTTCCCCAATAGTAAATAAGCATAATACTTCTTTACCATGGGACATATAATTAATTTCGTTACCGCGATTCTGTTATTATAATTAAATATATTATTATTTGACATAAATGAAAAATATATTTGTGTTACTTTTTAATTGATGTTATAAAATATACTAAGAAAAATAACTTAAACAATTTTAAAGTCTTTGAAAATAGAAGCATAGATGAGGAAAGTATGGGAAATTAGAATAAAAATTAAAAAGTAAAAAAAAATTAAATCTAACTTAATTTTATAGAACCAGTTTATAATAAGATAAGGTGTATGCTTTAATTTATATACTCAACACAATACTTCTAACATAGTGTTAATAATCCCACTCTCTCAGAATGTAAATGAAAATTAGTATTTTTTTTTTATTTTGTTTTGGATATATTAGATTTTCAATTGAAGATGATAAAAATGTGCATCTAAATTATTTTTCTTGTCGTGGGTTTTTTGTAGGGACTAACAAAACAGGGTGGTAATATTACTCACATATTTACATTACAAAATTAGAGAAAAAAAAAACTTGCTAAATTTGAACAGAAAAAAAAATCCAGATAAAATAGAACCATTTCGTTTTCATATATGACTCAATGAAACGTGGCACAGCCCAAACTGATAGTGACAATGGCCCACGTGCAATCCCTTCACGTGAATTGTGACCTCTCACTTTCTCCCATAAAAAAAGTACGCATGAATTATTTTTTTTTCCAAAATTATAAGATTGATTATTTTTATAAACAAAATATGTTGATTAGTAATAAAAGAAATATACATTAAAAAAATAGGATTGGTTCACAAATATTTGTTAATAAATTTAGTCACAGTTACTAAATAGATATTTTAAATTAAAAAAACAAATTTATTTATATTAATATTTATTAAATGATTTCATATGAATTATATAAGTTTATATTTTGATTTTTTTAAATGATTATATTTAAAATTTAAAAATAATAAAATATAAAATATTTAGAAGCATCTACAAGTATTGCATGTATAAAAAATCTTGTTGATATCCTAATAACAATATAGTAGTGGAACATTTTTTTTCTAGACGATATGGATAACGATAAGTATCGTCCAACAATGTTTCATTTATTATTTTATTATTACTACATCCTAATTCTTTATCACTCACAATAACTAAAATGTTTTTAAGCTGTATTTTATTTAGATAAATATTAATATTAAAGACTTTAAATTATTTATTTTTAATTTTCAATATTGTTTTTTTATCTTACCCTAGGTATTAATCCACCGTCTAGGAAATATACCAGATGAGAGAGACAATTATAAGGAGAAGGTAAATGCAAGAGGGCTGTGATAAATACATGTACGTGTTTGCCTATTAATTATTTTAATTAAATAGTTGTCACTTAAATTTTAATATGTATGATATATAAAACATACAAAACAAAATAAAAAATATATATATATATATATAGTTTGATTTCTTATTTGTTGATTTTTATTATTTATTTTCTAACATGACTGATTATACTGATTATACGTCAAAAAATAAAAAATGAAAGTGAAAAATAATATCAAACCAACTCTATGTCAAGATTCTCCATATTTTAAAGCCCACCAAATATGAGAAAAAACAAGGAAAAGTAGATCAACACCGAGCAGTTGAAGAGGAAGCAAGCACGTAAGTGGAAACCATGCAAGTTGAGTATAGTGAGAGAAAAACTTAAATTTTCTATTAGGTTTTTTCTGATGGATATTTCCAATATACTAATGTACATTCATTTTGACATAAACATATTAAAAATTCATAAAGGTGTCATAAAAGAAAAAAAAAAAACCACAAACTAGGGAAAAATCCTCTCATAATAAGAATAATAGATCATTATTAAGATAGATGTTATTACGTTTAGTATTTAATAATGACGATATATATTACATATGTAAATTCTTAGGGATGAAAAGAAGAATAGAATTTGTTGTAGGAAGAAAAAAACAATAAGAATGAAGGGTACGTAATGGAGAGAAGTGAGTGGGTCAGTTATCCCTTACATGGAAGACATTAGGGTTCTTGATGACTATATCATACATATAAACAGAGGTGAACTTGGAGAAGTCCTTGGGAAGGGAAATTAGGTCAGTGGAAGAATGCTTGTGAAATTGGTACAGTTGAAGGTCTCTTCCATAGTACCTTTCCCACCCTAAATTACTCAGAATTTGCTCCAATGAACCGTACGAAGACACCACTTCACCACTTGCCAAGTGAACCAAAACCTTTTTCTTCATTCTGCATCTCTCTGCTTCACCATTCTCCATTAAACGAAACCCTTCTTTCTTGAATACCCATACCCCAGACATTTTTTCAGAGACAACCTAAGTGGACAAAACAAAGGTGGAAATCACTATATATATATATATACACATGTTGTTTCTGTCAAAGGATATATTATTAATTAGCAGTGTTGGACCACCACCCAACTTTCTAAGATATCAGTAAATAAATAATGTATTTTTTTTATTTAAAATTTAGGTAAATGGTTCTTGATAATTTGTTTAAGATAGGGTCTTTAGAAGTTGTAAACCCTCAAACATGTCCATTTTGTGATGGGAAAACAACAACAAACAGTATACCAGAGAATGCAGCGGATCACCAAAAGCACAAATAAAGGCACCAAGATTTTTAACGTGGAAAACCCTCAAATCAAAGGATAAAAATCACGAGTCGTCCAGACCAAAGAAATAGCTTCACTATGATCAACAAGAGTACAAAAGAGTCTCAATCAATAGCACAAATTAGTGCCAACACCCAATCAAATAACAAAGCAACAAAGCTTTCAAATAGAAAAGAACAAGAGAGGAAAACCTCTACAAATCACTTGCGAAATTAATATCTCCCAACTCAGACCTCGCATCAAAGATCCGACCGGTCAGAATGAAGAGCAATGAGTTCTGAACCTGCTGTAAAAATTTCAGCCCGATCCAACGGTGAACGAATTCGAAACGCCGATTCTAGTGTGACAGCTCTGTCTAATCCATAAACCACGAAAATCTCTTTTTTTCCTATCTCTATCCCGATGAGCCGAAACTAAAGCTTTCAATTTCTGTTGAGTAATAGTTCGGGTAAGTCTTGAATGAGCTCCGCGAAAACTTGAT
>Ga0214545_1001541_pt1 | contig 43293 bp, 12 predicted proteins | sample CNSS4metaG_FD_160064 | JGI IMG/M metagenome (GOLD analysis project Ga0214545, IMG submission 160064) | Root nodule microbial communities from cowpea collected in UCLA plant growth center, Los Angeles, California, USA - CNSS4 | ecosystem: Host-associated > Plants > Roots > Nodule | place: USA... | reverse complement strand
TATTTCTTACATCCTTTTGTTGTTACTTTTGGGGAAAATTAAATATTTTGAAAACCACATCCTTTTTGCAGGTTTAATTAAAGGTACCGTCTTAGGACGGACGCTGTGGTGTGCTAATACCTTCCCCAGGCGTAACCGACTCTTGGACTCAAAATCTGGTTTTTCGCAGACCTTGTTTTATCCTTTTTGGTTTTTCCTTAGTTTTCCAAAATAAACTATGGTGGCGACTCCAAACCTCTATTTTTTTTTTTTAATTTTAATTTTTGGTTTGTCATCCCGTCGCGATTTTGGTCACCACAATATTATAGTAAATGAAATATCTTTATGCAATTGCGGTAGTAAAATTACACTTATGAAAAAGAATTAGAAAATAAAATAATTATATTAGAAATCATCATAACAATATTTTACATAATAAAATAAACATCAAATAAAAAAAAGATAAAACGATTTGATACACCATTGAATAAAATTGCACAAAGAAAAAATATATATAATTAAATGTATGATAAGATAAAAAGTACCTTGAAGATCTAATAAAATTTTCTAAATATCAGAATAGTCAAACCCCTGAGAAATAATGAAATTTTTTTTAGTAAAAAAATAGTTTTCAAATAAAATAAAAATTAAAGATCAAAGTTTTTATATTACTTAATAAAAGAATGATTTACGTGATTGAACAATTGATAATCAAAATTTTTATGTTAAAAGAAAGATAAACAATAAATAAAAATATTTAGAATAAATAAAATAATTAAATATGAAACCTAAAATCTATATTAAATTAATAATATATCATTTCAACATAACCACAACAAAAAATTTAAAAAGTATAATCAAAGTTGAAATAAGTGGAAATTAGTGGTAAATATGTTTTTTGAATATTTTCCTTACTTAATAATACCTACGGTCGATGTCTACTTAAATCACGAGGTTCATCTATGTAGGGGTTGGCCGATACCATCTCGACCCAAGGAGGTGGGAATGACCAGTATCATCTCGGCGCAACCAAGACGTACAAACGGCCGACACCATCCTAGTCCAATTCGTAGACATTGAAGGATGACCTCTTTGCACAACAGCCCAACAAAGCGCGATTGGGACATTGGTAAGACAAGAAGGTTGGGAACATCCCGGCCTAGTTGGCTGTGTATATCCCGGCCCAATAAGGCTATGGATGGAAAATGAAACTGCTTTGTTGAGGTGCAGAGAAGCAACGCGTTGTCTTATTAAATAAGGGAAGAGTTGATGCTTGGCGAAGTACAGACAAACAAATCTCAGAATGGAAAGAGCTGATCTTTGACAAAAGTACAGACGAACAAATCTCAGAATGGAAAGAGCTAATCTTTAACAAAGGCACAGTCGTTCAAAAGGAAAGAGTGGATCTTTGACAAAATGCAAACACACAATCTCAGTCAATAAGGAAATAACCGACGCCTACAACTTTAGTCGGAAAGGGAAATAATTGATCCTCGAATACAAACGACCCGCAAATAATAATAACAGGTCCATTAAGAAATTAGTATAAATTAAGGCCTATTGAACACGTAAAGGTATACTTTTCTTACTTTATTACATACACCACATATCGAATCACTATTTGACTTGAGCGTCGGAGAGCATGCAGGTACCCCCACCCTCGGAGTTCAAACAATAAGAATATCCAGGAAGAGGCCGGAGGGGAACAAGAGGATGTTCGACACAGAGGGTTCTTGAGATCATCTAGTTTTGTACTAAAATAGTATCGATCAAGTAAAATTGGCGCCCACCGTGGGGCTAGGCTATTCTCAAGAAGGATGGTGTCGACAAGAGCAGCAGTCAATCAAAATACAATAGCAACGGAGATGCAACGGGAGACGAACTGTAAGACCCGTAGAATTTAATTAATTAAATAAATAATTAATTAATAAACACGGGAGGGGAAATAATTATGACATTAAATTATGGTTGGTATGACGTGGAAAAGTGCTAGCTCATGTGGTGGAGAGCACTTTGATTGTGTGAGAGGACTTGGGTTTGAGTCCTATGTATGCTAACTTTTGTGTTATTGTTTTATTATTTAAATCTATGAAAACATGTTCTGGTATGATATTATGATTGAATGTGATTTCTAGCATGAAATATGAATTGGTTAAATGGTTTGATATTGATTTGGCAATTGCATGGTTATGGGTTCAAGCCTTGGAGAACTTACATTGAACTTTATTTTTTTGGCATTTTTGGCTTTGACTTGAATATGGAAAGGTGGAAAGAAAACCTAAGTGAGTGGGCAGCCAAAGGAGGCTGGAAAGGCAGCCGTAGGGGAGTTGAATGGCACATTATGTCTTATTCAATGTCATTTTCGTTTTGGGATTAATCACCTAGTTTTAGGCACACTTTAAAATGTAAAATTAGGTTAAGAGTTAAGGTTTGACAAGCTGGAAAAGATACCAGAGAGAAAGAGAACACGTAAATCTAAGAGTTGTGAGACTTGAGGGAGACTTGTGGTGCTGAATTGTGAGGAAGCAAGGAAGGTGGGTGATCAAAGGAGAACCTTACAAATTATTAAAGTGTAAGTGAAAGGATCCAGGTTAGGGGAGCTGGACTCCGCGGTTTTGTTTTAAAAGAATAATGACATGTGATGTATGATAATTGAATGCCTATCTGCTATTGTATGCTTGAATTTCTGCGTTTCTGGAAATTTTCCAGAAACCGCTTGGCGGGTGATGAATCACCGCCAGGCGGCTCATTTGTTTATGCGAGTTTTGGCATTCTGAAAGTGGGAACCACCTGGCGGCACACCCTCAACCACCAAGCGACACGTGGGTTTGGGTCAGTTTCTGGGTTTTAGATGAAGGGCCTGGCGGTGTTGAATCAGCCGTCAGGCGACATGAGCGTTAGGTCTCGATTTTTGATGATTCCGGGTTCTGGGTGGTTTCCAAACGGGAAAGACCTTATGTCAATTTTTGGTGAACGATTAGATGTTGAAACTTCTGCTGAACGCAGGGAAATTTGGGTTTAAACGAATGTAACAGTGCAACTAGGTATTTAGGTTGAAAGGTTTGAAAATTTTGATAATGTGAGTCCCATTGGTGTGGCAAACCTGAGGGAAAATTTATGGAGTAGGTACTGTTGGTAACGCGACTTTTATGGGTGTGAAACTTCGTGAGGACTAGGGAGAGAAAAATTGGATTCGTGCGAGTGCAGTGCGAAATTTTGGAAATTCCAGAACTGATGCACCGCCTTGCGGTACGTGACTTGTTGTCAGGCGTCAATGTAAGGAAATTAACTCCATTTAGCTGCGAGAGAATTGAGGTTCTGAGGTAGTTCAATGGGAGGGTTGGTACACTAAGAGGGAGCTTAGGGCCACGAAATTTTGAGCCTGTAAAAAGGAAATCATATAACTTGAAGATGGTTAGATTAAAATAAGTATAGGGAACTATGAGGAAGGATTTAGAAAAATGAGATTCTGGTATGATGCTTAAAGTAGTGCAACTACAATTATGATATGCAGATAATGTTTCACGATAGTTATGGTTAAAGGCAAAGGATACTTTAGGTCCAAGGAGAAGGGTAATACCCCTACATGTTGTGGTATGAGTACTATTATAGGTATAAAATGGCTAAGCAATTTTGTAGAGAGTTGGATCATGGTTCAGATTACTAGTGATAAATGAGAGAGCGTGTAATTTGATTAACACAATGGGGTGGTTAGCTGTTCCTTATGATTATGGGGTAGAAAACTTAGAAACGTAGAAATGACTAAATGATCCTTAAGGAGGACTAATGTGGTAAACTGGTATGGTCACATGGGTTGAAGGATTGTTTCTTGAAGATAGTAACAAGCATTGGAGAAATATGGGTGAGTGAAGAATGAGGTCGTGAATATGGATGCTTGGGTGATGAGTGGAGTCGTTGTGTGATAACCAATACAATCAGAGGGTTGTCACTGTCACAGCGCCTAGCGAGACAGTGGGAACCGCCAGGCGGTAGAGGCCAACAATGGGCAACTGGCGCGAGGGCGCCTGGCGGTGAGGTTCCTTCCGCCAGGCGGAACTTGCAGCGAGGACGAACTATAGCCACTATGCGCCTGGCGGCACGCGACAACCGCCAGGCGGTCTGGGAGCTGGCAGCGCCTGGCGGTACGTGTCCCCCGCCAGGCGATTTGTACTACTGCAACTTTGAACATTGATTGTGTATTTGTGATCTACAAGGCGTCTAGTGGTGCTTTAAAGGTGGGGTTGCTGGTGTTCCTTGAGTTGTGGCTTGGAACGTATCCCTTAAGTAGTGGCTCGGGATAGGGGTTAAGAATGTGGTATTCCTTGAGTTGTGGCTCGGAATAGCATCTCTTGAGTTGTGGCTCGGGATGGCGGATGAACACGAGGAACCCTTGAGTTGTGGTTCGGGTTGGCGAGTGTTGCCAGTGTGAGTGTGCTAGTTGTGGCCAGTACGGATGGGTCCAAATAGATTGCCCTCCTCAGTTATTGGTTGACGAGTTTGGTAGTCTTAGGACGATACAAACTATGTTCGTATATGGGAACTCTACCTGGCGTTACGATGTATGATCTGTAGCATGTTTTCCCACACGTGCTCTATCGGTTGTGGCCGATAGGTTATGCAGCAGGTCACCTTGAAGTAATCCTTAGACGATGTAGAACACGAATGATCTGATTGGGGGTCAGATGGTAGAAATTAAAGTATAGAATAATGTGGAAAGTTTAAGTTATGTATGGTAATACGTGTGTATGTGAACATAGACATATCTGTAATATATATATGATATATATGTTAAGCTCACCCTATCTGCGTGTGTTTGGCGATGATCGTGTACGCGGTACACGGGAGTAGATGTTGTTGATGCAGGTGGCTCAATGGGAGCTTAGTCGCGGAGAGGGGTTCGACTTGGGGAATTTTATGCTTCTTTATTTCTTTTGAAACAGTTGTAAATCCTGATGGGTGATTTTATAACATTGCTTCTTTAATTTTGGAACTGATGGATTATGAACTTTATTTGCTCATTTAATAAATTTTAAATTTTCCCGCATTTTGGGAAAATAAGGTATTATTAAATGCATTGTTATTTATTTATTTATTTTATTTATTTATAAATTCGTAATATCCTGACGGGATGTTACACGAACCGTTAGTTAGAGGAATTGAGACGCAAGAACGAGGAAGAGATAAATGCCCTAAGAGAGGAGAACCAACAGATGCGGAGGCAAATTGAGCAAAATTCCCAAAAAGGAAAGAATCTCACAATAATGGAGAAGGAGAGGGCGGCATAGGGCGATACGAATCCAGTGTACTAACCACCACCAACCAAACAGGCGCGAGATCCAGAACAGCCAGACGCCACCCCTTCGTGGACCGGATCGTGGAGGTAGTACTTCTCGCACACTGGAAGGGTTGACTATGAGCCAGTACGATGGCAATACTGATTAGAGGAGCACGTGGACGTATTCACCACCCAAGCAGGGTTGTACACTTTAGATGATGCAATTCTCTATTGTGTTTTCCCACTCAACTGGTTCACACGATTACCACCCAACTCTATCGATTGTTTCAATACGTTGGTCATCCATTTTGGCATTCAGTTTGCCACCAGTAAACCACATCATTTCACCTCTCTGGCGTTAATGAATATACAATAAGAGAAGGGAGAATTTCTACCGGAATTTATGGAGCGATTGAGGAAGATATCATTGAATATCTATAATCTGAATCCTTAGGTCGTCATGCACCACCTTATAACAGCATTGAAGCTTGGCCCGTTTCTTGATAGTCTATGCAAGAAGCCCGTGAGCAATCTGGACGAGCTTCGAACCAGGGCAACCAAATTCATGCAATGGAAGAATTAAAGGAGTTTCGCAGTACGACCTGATCGGACACTCAGGAAAAGAAATACATCAACAAGGAAAGGGTGTTATCACCACGACCTGACAATGTTGTTATTAGGGATGTCAAAAATATCCGTATTCGCGGGTATTCGCGGATAAAACCCGCAACGGATAGGAACTGGATATTGTAAATGGATACCCACGGGTAACGAGTATGGGTATTTTTAATACTCACATATTAACGGGGCTGGTACGGGTATCATAGTATTCGTAACTGTGGATACCCGTACCCGCTATACTCTAATTTAAATTAAAAAAAAATAACAAAACATGATTAAAATATTAACATATTGATTTTTAATGAGTTATTTTTTTACCAATTAGTTTTAAAAAAAATCATTTCTTTGTAAATTTTCATTCAACACTATTTAAATGAATATTTTGGGCTTTGTTTAAAATTTATGAATGTTATGTATTGTATTTTATTTGAATTTATGACTAAGATGCGTTGTTAAATATTTATTTTTTATTTTTTTTGTAAATACTCGCGGATACCCGTGGATATTAAAAAGTTATAGTGGTACCTGCATAATGGATATCTGACAGATATGAATACGGATACGGAACAGATATTTATCCAGCAGGTAGGGTACGGAAAGCTACTACCCGTACCATACTCGTACCATTGACATCATAATTTTGTTATCACTTATAAAGCATGTCTTTTATTCATTCACCATTTATATCCATAAGCTTTAATTCAAAATCTTATTTTATAAAAATTGAATCAAACCATTGCCTGTTGTGCGCTATATATACACAAATACGTATGTCCTACATTATCAATGTGTAGACATATCGTACGTGACGAAAGAGCGTCTTTAAGTACCCTATTATTATCGTCCGTAGTACTTTCATGTTGAAGATCGTAGGGTTAGCACAACCTTTCTCCAATTTTGCCCATGGCTTGTTGAGTTGTTAACATCCTATAAATGGAATAAATGAGTAAGTACACCCTATTTTAAGGTGGATAGGGGTATAAAAAATAAAACGACAGAAAAGTACAACATCTAATATTTAGTGTAATATTCAATTTTAAGCACTCTTTATTTTATTTATTTTTAAATAAGTAGAAAGAAGACGAAAAGGTTTTTTTTTAATAATTATTATTCATTTTTGAAGAGACTTTACAAATATGCATTTATTTTTCTTCCACTTTGATTTTCGATTATATTATTATCACATGTAGTATTTTTTCATGTCCGGATATTTGTAGTAAAATTTTTTAAATACATTCATTTTAATCACTCAACTTATTTCATTTACTGCATAAAAATGGTATGAACTCTTGCAAACAAATTATATGAATTCACATAATATTTTTCATTAAATTGTACTTCAGATGATCTTCTCCCATTTTTACTTATACTTTTTAAGAGTTTGGAATCGACATAACGACGTCATCTTGATTAAGCTATATAAACAAAATTACGTATTTAATCATGAAATCAAATACTAATAAGGTATTACGATCACTAGGTTAGGTTGATCTATATCCATCGAAATAAAGGGTTGATCAACACTCTATAAATAGGTTCACATTTTCAAATATATTATTTATTGATTACAAATTTATCAATGATTTGCAACTCAGAATAACTTTCGGGTGTCAGATTGTTTTTGTTTTGTATTTTATTTTTTATTTTTTTTAGACACATCTGAACTTCGTCGGGAAAAGAAAAATACATTCTAGGACAACAAAATCCGTCAAGGTCTTGATAAGGTTTCAGAAAAAGTTGCACTTTATAAGACTATGGATAGATAAGAAAAGTGACAAATAGTGACAGCCGATAATAAACTATATTTATATAAATATGTAGTTTATTATGTTTGTTTACTGTACATATTTATTTTGTAAGTTAAGTTTTAGTTAAAAAAAATGGAATTGTAAATTTATAAAAAAAATGAATTATTTTAAAAAATGGATATTTTTCAAAGAGGAATAAAGTTGTTAGTGGAATAATTTTATTGTACTTATAACAATTAATAAGAATTTTATATTAGCATAACTATGCTTAAATGACAATTAAGAGAATAATAATAATAAATCCATAGTTTTCTTATTCAAAAGGCTAAATAGATAGATACATATCATAATCGAGTCCAGATTCTATACTGATTTTTTTGGTGTTGTTCTCTACTAAGCATTAAACCTACACTGTGTTGACATTATAAATATCTTTTTAATATATTTTAAACGTCAAAATTAATGATAATTGGTATATTATGGAGACACAGTAGAAAAATAACACCTAAATACCCAACAGATAATCCAAATTCATCACAATCCTTCTAGGTAAACAATTTTAGAAATTTAGATAAGAGAGATAATGTTAGGGATGGCAAAGCGGGCCAGTCCGACCCGTTTTGGCCCTCCCCGTGTTTTGGACCATAAAATGGAGGCTGGGTTGGCCCGCCCAACAGTTTAATATCAAGTTCACTTTTCTGGCCCGCCCTGCCCCGCCCCGTGGGTTTGCTCGCGGGTCAGCGGACTAGCCCGCATTTGTGATGAGCGAAATATTGTTTTTTGTGTTGAGCAAAATAAAAAAAATCATAATAACTAATATTCATTTTCTATCGAAATAATTCCAATTTGGTTACCTAATCAAAGACAAGAAAAATAACAACGAAGATTATAGCTAAAGTACAATAGCAACATGTCACCTGTAAGACCCACTAAATTTAAATAATTAAATAAATAATTATTTAATAAATGCGGGTCGGAGAAGCCTTTATGACATTAAATGTTAACCTTCATGATGTGAAAAAGTACTAGCTCAAATGGTTAGGAGTACTTAGTGGTGTGAGAGGACTTGGGTTTGAGTCCTATTTATGCCAACTATGTGTTATTTAAATTTTATTATTTTCTGATGACATGTTTGGAGCACGATGAGTAAGTAGATAGTTTTATATGCATAAATATTCGCATGAAAGGTGACTCGGTTGAGTTGGTTGTGCACTTGAATTGCAATTGTGTGGTGATAGGTTCAAACCTTGACTTGAACACAATAACTTTCTTTTAGTCAAAATTTACCCTAGCATGAAGGTGAAGAGGCATGTAAACCCTAGAGTACATGGCAGCAAGGGTGGCTGAAAAAAAGATTGCATTAGGCCATTAAGTGATAATTAAATTTTGATTAATGTTATTTTCGTTTTGGTGCAATTAACCAATATTAAGGTCACATTAAAAAGCTAATTTGGGGTAAGAGAAAGGGTTTTGTGAACCTGTCATTGAGATTAGAGCAGAGAGGATGAGATTGGGAGTGTATTGAGAGAACTGAGTGAAGCAAAGGGTGTGTGGGGAAAGAAAGATAAAGGAGGCCATTGGTGATCAAGGGAAAAGCTTACAACTTTCAAATTTGGCAAAGGAAACCAGGTTAGGGGAGTTCCTTCATTATTTAAATTGTGATTTTTGTGTAATCATGTAATGTATGGAATTGTTAAAGCCTGCATCTCTGTTAATGTCAAGTTTTGTTCGCGTTTATAGATTTTTCCAGAAACCGCCTGGCGGTAGTTAATGTGCCGCCAGGTGACCTAATGTGATTAAGCTTGTTTCTAGTTTTCTTATGAACCGCCTGGCGGCTGAGGGTGCCCCGCCAGGCGACGCAACCTGCGTCTTCCCATTTTCCCGTTTTTGTTGGTTTGTCAGTGATGTTCTGGTATTTGGGTTGTATTCTTATTGCACATATATGGTTGCCATGATGAATTATGGTTTGCACTTACTAAATTGATGGAAATTGCATGAACTCGAGAATGGAATTGGGGATTAGGGTTTATGCTGGTTTTGGGATAATAATCATGAACTATTTCAATGATTGATGCATTGATTTTACCGAATTGAGGATGATAGGGATGATGTATGAACTCTGTATGATGTGTGCATATAGAAACTCATTAGTATGAAGGTGGGTACTGTAATTGGGATATTAGGGTGCATTTCAGTGCTGGAAAAATCTGGGCAGAACCCATATATGCATACACCGCCTAGTGGTACAGGAATTACTGCCAGGCGGCTCGTCAGTTTAGCTTGCTGTATTGATTTGGTATGGATTTCGTGTTATTAGGTATTTAAAGGGTGAATTATTATGTATATGACTAAAATGGAGGTGGCATGTTAGGTATATGCAAGTGGCATGTTAGGAAACTAAATAAGGTTAAAGAAAGCGAAAATGGAAAGGGTGATATAATATAGCAGATGTTTTAAATGGTTGTAATATGAGATAAGCTATATCTCAGAGAGTATGTTAATTTGGTAATAAGAGTGAGATGGATTTATAGGACATGGTATGGTTGGCATAATTTTTCCCTAGACATGGTTTTTTTGATTAGGAATTGTTAGTAAAGTACATAAGAAATAATGACCAAAGTGTGAGTTATGAGTTTATATAAATATTAGATTGTATGATCATAAGACTGGTCGTATGTTGAGTGCATGTGGCATGTTTAAAAGGGTAAAGGAAGGAGAGCATGGGTACATGACAATAATTGATTTGATGGCATGTTTAAATGGGTGTGGTGTGATCTTGTTATAGACTTATGACTGGAAAATCCTACTGGAACTATATTTTTGTGTGTTGTATGATTGAGATCCTTTGGGATCTGTTTAAAGTACCAAAAATCAATAGCATTACGCTACTTGTATGGCACCTGGCGGCGTGGTGCGAGCCGCTAGGTGGTAGAGTCCAAAATTAGTGGCAGTGGCCACTGTCAACGTGAGGCGCCTAGCGGCAAGGTGGAGCCCGCCAGGTGGTGACGGTGCAATGAGATTTCTGCTGGCGCTTGGCGCCTGGCGGTGTGTGATGCCTGACAAGCGGTCTGGACCCAAATTCCGCCTAGTAGTGTGAGATGCGCGTCAGGCAGTTTTGGTGCAGTGATGGTGCGCGAGGAAAGGTTTTTACACAGCTTTAGGTGATGTTCATGATGCGAGGCTTTGGCTGGGGGCCCAGTTACGAGTGCAAATCGTATTGGGGTAACACGTGACCACTCTAGGTTGTAGCCTGGTGGTTTAGGAAGTATAGTGGAGTGTGCGAGTTGTGACGCGTACGACGAGGTTTCGAGTGATTGCCTTCTTCAGTGTATTCTGATAGAGCTTTGGTAGTCTGGGAACAACTACAAACTTACGTTTGTTTTGGGGAGCTCCACTTGGTGTCACAATGAGATGGTGTGGCAAAGTTATTCCCACGTGTGGACTATCAAGTGGTGGCCTGTAGTCGGAAGGGCGAGTAGACACTCGTGCAACAAAGATCGATCATTGATCTCGCCTAAAGGGTATAGAAATGATAGACATGTAATGCAAGTGTTGGAAGTGAAGAACTAAGGAAAAAGGGAAAAAAATACTAACCCGGGTTATAATATAGAGATATGTATAGTTATTTTTTATATTTGTTTGGATTATTTAAATGTGCTCACCCTATTTGTGTGTGTGTGTGTGTGACGATGATCATGTAACTGGTTACATGAGAGCAAATGTTGATGCAGGTGAGCATGCACATGCGTAGAGACGGAGTGGGGATCACGACGGGACTTTTTACTCAATTTTATTATGGCTTTTCTTTTGTAATTTTTATGGTTTGGTTTTTGTAATAATTGAACATTTCGGATTTAATTACTACTTAAACGACCATTTGGGCTCGCCCTGAATTGGCATTCCTAGATAATGTTGTCATTGACGCTATCTAATTAATACTACTTGATTATAGCAACTTCAGTCAAGCTAATTGTAGCTAATGGACTACATATAGTAAAACCAACTCCAAATCATATACAAACAAACATGAAATTGATTTTTAATAAAATAATTCATATTAAAATTATCCAGTGTATAGATCCTCAACTATAAACATAGGAATAGTTGAAAATTAAAACTTAAAGCCTTAGTACCTCTATTGGAAGAATGAGGCTTAAGGTTGGGAGTTTTGGTCCGGTAAAGATCCTTGTTTAAACGAGGGAAAGGAAGTCAAAGCATAAAGGATTAAAGCTTAAATCCTTAGTGCCTTAGACAGAACAATGAGGCTTAAGGTTGGAGGGTTTGGTCCGATAATTTCAGGCCTCGGTTAATGGGGGAGGCATGTAGTTTTAGGTTAGTCTTTGAAGGAAGTAAGGTGCATATAGTGAAGGTTTTGATCAGTGAGAGCAAAGCAAAATTGACCCAACTTATCAATTGGCTATGATGAACTTCTTGACTGAAGGAGTTGTATTAAGATCCGCAATCCCAAGATTAACGAGTAAGAAAGAATAGGGAATCATAATCGCACAAAGATAATGTGCTAGGATTTTGTTGTTATTTTGTTAAACCACTTAAAGATTTAAAAGAGATTTTTTAGGAAAAGATAAAGAGGTTTTTATTTGATTGCTTTGCAAAAGATATGGTTTGTAACAAAAGTTTTATAAATAAAGTGTAGAACTCCACGGAGAGGGGACCATGTTTTGAGAGCCCTAAATTCTCATTAAACTGGAGATTGATAACTTACTTAAATTCTTTTTTCTTTTCTATGTTCTTGAGTTGAGAGCCTTTTAACTCTTTGGCCATTATATTGGTGCCCACCGTGAGGCATGTAATTCATTCTTACTCCCACAAATGAGAAACCCACGACTGGTTCTACCATTGAGTGACACTGACAAAAATCCTAAGCTGCAACAAATCATGGACACTGTGTTAAGCTCTACCAACAAAATGAAAATAAAAGACTAAGAGTGGAGGAGGTTGATGAGCCTCTATTCCTTTACATGGCCCAAATTAAAACTACACTAATGGACTATTAGAAAACTCATCAAATATTTATGTCCTCCTTGGTCCATGAGAAAAACATTTGAAGCCTATTAGGCCCATTGTAGTCTTGAAGTTCCATGTCTTCGTGTATTCTTTTGAACATCTTCTAGTGATTGGGCCTTTAATTGGACTATGGTTGGGCCCAAGTCATCATTTCCTCCCTCATTAAAAGGATTTGTCCTCAAATATGGAGAGTCTATATCTTCTTCATACCCACCTACAAAAGGAATTTAATCAGTCACATTAAAGGTGGTATTGAGGCCACACTCCTCAGGAAGGTCTAATTGATAGGAATTATTGTTGACCTTCCTTAGGATTTGGAAAGGACCATCTCCATGAGGGTTAAGTTTGAACTTTCTTTGTTTAGGAAACCTTTCTTTTCTTAGATGAAGCCAAACTAAATCTCTCTCATTGAAGATTACCTCTCTTTTCCTCTTATTAATATATTTAATGTATCTCTCAGTTTGGTGTTGTATTTGTTGTCTAATCTCTTCATGCAAATCCTTGATAAATTAGATTTAGATACCCCTTCTTAATGAATAAAATCAAATGAAGTAGGGAGAGCTTTTAGTGGTTCTATGAACTACTATTATATGCAAACTCTATATAGGGAAGGTACTCATCGTCCCAAGATTTATGATTACCCTTCAAGACCACCCCAAATAAAGTAGATAAGGATCTATTAACTGCCTCTATTTGTCCATCTATTTGTAGGTGACAAGTGGTAGAAAAGTTCAACTTAGTCCCTAATCTTGACAATAAGGTCCTCTAAAAGTGCCTAAGGAACTTCAAAAGGAACACAAGAACATGATTGAAATCAAATAGGCAAAAAAGGAGTGAAATAAAGAAGGAAACTTATCTTTGGTAGACCTCCAAGCACTAACCAGGAGCTCTGAATACCAAATGATGGACGAAGGCTCCGTGGTGAACTCTTGAAGGATGGAGTCTTCACAGAAAACCTTCGTCCCAGATCTACTAAAGATGACTGACGACAATCCTCAAAAGGACCTCCAAATGAGTGGAGGATGCAGTGGAAAACTCGAATAAGTCACCAAGTTTCGTCGATGGAAGTTGGAGGTTCACCGATGAGATAACTCTAAGGTTAACTCTCGGTCAAGGTGAAGTCCTAGATGAGGGAAGACACAAAGGTGTAAACACTCGTATATTTTTTCAAAGTTATCCTTACATATGATGAAGAGGTAGTTAATGAATAACCTAACGACTAGACGATGACGAGGAACCCTAACTACTAGAAGGGGTTAGATGTCTCAACGAGGAAGTAGTGTGCGTCTAAAACAACCAAGGAACTCTAGTTGTTAGGGAGACGAAAAATGATGTTAAATTCTAGCTTGAACAAAGCCTCTAGGAATCCTGAGAAAGTTTGTGCTTGAGTGGCCATTAGAGCACATTGTGCTTTTGTTTGGTCTTGGCCTAGAACTGATGATGCATGCTGGTAGAATTGGTTGCATGTTGCCAACCCAAAACGAATGACATGAAAAAAAATGCAAAAACAACAAAAATAAAACTGGAGCCTAAAATATAAGCCCACAAATATGCTAATTACACCACTAAAAACAGTGCACCTATACATTTATTTAAGTATTTATAAACACAAAATGATAAACGGCTTTAGCCATTGGCCCAAGTTATAAGACCTTAGGGTGATTTCCATCATGATCCAACCTATTTAAAGTTATGTTCTACTATTTTTACAACTTACTTAAATCTATGTTATAGTGTTTTTACAATTATTGAAAGCTTGGCCTAATACATGGCCTAAATTAAAACTATACATGAGAAAAGCATTTGAAGCCCATTAAGCCCATTGTAGTCTTGAAGCTCCATGTCTTCTTGTATTCTTATGAGCATGCCTCTAGTGACTGGGCCTTGATTGGCCTATGGTTGGGCTCAAGTCATCAAAATTTTTACAAGATTTTAACACCGATAGTCACTCACTACATCAATTCCTAATATGTGCATATGCAAAACAAACTAAAATAAGCATAAATACATCCATACTAGTTAAATAAAGTCTAAATCATTGTGTTTCAGCAAAGAACATGTCATTCACTTATGGACACCAGAGTTGACCTCTCAAGGAAGTGTATACACTCATTGATTCTCAAATTTCTCAATAGAAAGTGTTTTGCCTTTTGCACGTGCTATAAAACTACATTTCCATAAGCTTGTAAAGACTCTAACATCCACCAATATGTCAAAAGCACACATAGAATCAATAAGACTTAAGATTCAGCTTGTAACCTAGCTTGGCTAAGGGTGTGTCAAAAAAGGTTTTGGATCTTCTTCAGCTAAGTAGTGAATAGTAGAGCAACGATGGCTAAGTGAGTGAATTCAGATCTTCTTCAGCTTTTGGCACCACACCATAATCAACAAACTTTGCTTTCTTTTCAACTTTTCATCTCTCTTTTATTTGCAACTTATGCTTCTTTTCATTTCAGCACTTGTTTTTCTCTTTTGTTTTTCTTTTTGTTTCAGCATTTTATGCAACAATTTTTCACTTTGAAACACCTCAACACAACCATACTTGAGTTACACACACTCATTCAACTTGTTCCACTGCTTCACAACTCTTAGATAAGCCATATTTTATGTTTCTTCTAATCATGACTGATCAACAAGGTGAAATGAACACAAGAAAGGGTAAAAAGACTCGAATCATGGGTGAAATGGTGTATAATTGTAGGTAGGCTATGGTAAAAAATGGTTGATATCATGTCAAAAGTGTGTTCAAAACATATGGTATCAATAAGAGTTTCCACAAGTTATATAGTGAAGCATACACAAGTGAATCACACTAGAAATCAAACATTTATGTTCAAGCCTCTCAATGCATGTATTGTGTCAAAACTAAAATGTCTTGTTCTTGAACCGGACCAAACGACCTCAGGAGTCTTCTGCTCTTCCCTTCTTCTTCTCTCTAGCATTTTCTGAGTCGCTAGCAAGTGCCGCTCCTAGAGGGTGGGTACTTGCAGGTACTCCGACGCTCAAGTTAGCTCAACGTAGTGTAAGAGTGAGTATAGAAATCATAGAAAAGATGATCTTACCTATGACTATTCAACCCTATTTTATATTACCTGGACTCAATCTTCTCATTACTACCTTTGAGGTCGTTTTTATTCTTTCATAAATACTAATAAAACCCCATGAATGCCATATTGTAACTGCAAAAGATTCCTCTTGTACCGTTATACTTTCCTAATAAGTATGAGATTGCACATCTTCCTTTACACGCTTGTACCTTGCCTATTTTCACATTGGGCCAAGACATCCTTACCCACTATTTGGGTCAAGATGAACCTGACACCTCTCTACACAAATGGGTCGAGATATACCCGACACCCACTATAGTCAGCTTCCCTAACGCTTCTATTGTGCACGCTTAGGCTGGGACGCTCCCCACCCTCCTAGCCGAGATCATCCCATCCATTCTAGCCGGGTAATACCCGACCCTCTGTACATGTCTAAACATGTAAACTTTCTAGCCATCAATGAAAGGAATGTAATAAATAGCTAGAAATCAATCTACTCAAAGTAGAAAATTTATACATATATGCACATCACAAAATTGACCATAATGAAAGAGTAAATATGTAAAATATGTGAACACACCTAAAACAATGCCTAAAATTATCTACACAAGTTCTAATTGACTAAAATCACCTAAAAATGACTCCTAATAAAATTTAAAAAATTCATTGCTCAAACCTTAAAAATTCTTCTAGAATGGCCAAATATTTGTAAATTGCTCTAAACTAGCCTAAAGAAACCATCCTAACAAGTTTAAAATGACAAAATCAAGCAAAACAAAAGCTAACCACTAAAATAGGCTACAATTGTAAAATTTGAAAGTTGCATTAAACTGATTATTAAAATTGACAAATAGTTGCTAAACAACTTTTAATTAGTAAAAGGGAGATCAAAACTTAGATTAATTTAAAAAATAATAGAAATAGAAAATTTTGGCTACGAGAAACCAAAAATGCACTTAAGAACAACAAACACTACACTACAATGACGAAAATTCTATGCCTAAGCTATCCAAACAGAAAACTCACCATCTAAGCAAAAGTTAATGATAAGAGAATGCTAAAAATCATGCTAACCATTATAAGTAACATTAACCAAGCAAAAACTATAACTATGCTAAATTTGAGAATAAAATTGTGAGGCAAGTATCTAAGAAGGTTTCATATGCCAAAAGACTATAAAAAAGCATAGCTAACCACTAAAAATTCATTATGAAACCAAAATCTAAGTATGCACCTAAAATTTTTCTAAATATAAAATCTTTATTGAGATATACAAATACTTAAGAAGTACTAAACTGAATAAATATTAAAGAAACTAACATATCACATTTTAGAAGGTACAAAAAATGCAGAAAAATAAAAAACAACTCAAACTAACTTCAAATTCTAAAATGCACCTATGCAAATCTGAAATGTAAAAGTATTATACTAGTTAGCAACTAAAATGAACATATAAAACTGAAATAGATCTAATACTACTAGAATAAACTAAAATAGCAACTGAACATGTTCAAAATCATCAAACCAACCTATTACTACATATATTTATAAAAGTAAATTTCAACATGTTCCTTAAACTGTGCTGTAAAACAGAACAAAACTAGAAAGCGAAATCAACACCACCATAAACTTATAAATACAACATAAGAGAGTTGGGATAAGAAAGATGAAACTAGGTTCATGAAAAACTATGTCAAATTATGATGTGGCTGAATCCTGACTAGCAGACCTGTAGCTAATTCACTATATTTGGATTTTCTTAACATCAAATGCATTTCATTTTCATTTTTTGGCTGCCTCTCCTGAAATATCTTCAATTGAGTCCAATTCATCTTAAACGTTTTATCATCTTCTATTATTCTTATTTCAACAACCCCATTTGGAAATATTGTAACAAACTTAAATGGTCCCTCCCATTTTGATCTCAATTTTGTACCTATAAGCTTTAATTTAGAGTTGTATAACAATGCTTTTTATCCAATGTAAAATTCCTTGGGAATAATCATTTCATGACATCTCTTAGATGTTTCCTTGTAGATCCTTGAATTTTCATATGTCTCCATTTTGGTTTCTTCAAGTTCCTGTAGTTGCAATTTTCTATTTGCTCCTACTTCATCTACATTCATATTACACTTCTTGATGGCCCAATATGATTTATGTTCCACTTCTATATGTAATTAACATGAATTGCCATACACAATTATGAATGGAGACACTACTAAAAAAAACTCATATTTCCTACCAATTTTGTTTTGAATTTTTTTTGTAAGAAATACTTATAAATTTTTTTATGAAAAAAAATTTGCCAAAAATTGTTGCCAATTTTTTTGTAAAATATTTTGTATAAAACACTTTTCGCAACAAATTTTGTAGGAAATACTTGCGAATTTTATAATATTGTAGGAAATAATTACCCACGAAGGAATTACCTGTCAATTAAAATTCTTAGAAAAAATAGCAGGAAAAAGTCTTTCTTACAAGTTTTCTTAACAAATTTGCAACAAAATTCCCATGTAATATGAGAATTTTTAGTAGTGAGACATCCCTAAAGGAGTTTTATATGTTGTTCTTTGAGCCCAAAATGATTCATATAAGATCTGATTCCAATTTTTTCTACTCAATTGCACTAATTTTTGGAGTAGTTTCTTCACCTCTAGATTAAATACCTCGGCTTAACCATTGGTTTGTGGATGGTAAGGTGTAGATATCTTATGATTTACTCCATTTTTGATAAGTAATACAACAATTATTTGATTGCAAAAATGAGTCCCTTCATCACTTATTATATTTTTTGGCACTCTAAAGCATGAGAAAATATTAGTCTTGAGAAATTGTGCTACAATTCTGGTATCATTTGCCCTTGTTGCCTTGGCCTGCACTCATCAAGAAACATATGAATAACCAGAGGAAGTGGGTAAAGGCCCTATGAAATCAATTCCCCATATATCAAATACTTCACACAAAAAATAGACTTTTGTTAAGGCATCTTATTTATTTTTATATTTCCTCCAGCTTTTTAGCAGACATCACAAGTTTTTCACAAATTTATATGCATCCTTGAATAGTGTCAGCCAAAAGAAACCACAGTCCAAAAATTTAATTACAATACATTTTCGTCCAAAGTGACCTTCTTCCACTGTATCATGACATCCTTTTAACACTCTCTGAAATTCATGATCAGATACACATTTATAGATGATTTGATCACTAAAAAACATCCATAAAAATGGATCTTCCAACAAAAAATATTTGGAATGAAATTTCAATTTATCCACTCCAGCTTTATTGTTATTGCACCAAGGTTTGGATAAAACTATGTGCATAGTGTATAAGAATTAATCTGGAAATTTATCACTTACACGAATAGGGTCAACTAGACTCTCAATTCGACTAAAGTGAACTGCAAATTGATTTAAAGCATGACGCCTACATTTTATCAAAATATCTAACTCTTGCATGAGCAACAACCATATCTTGAGCCTTGGTTTAGAATATGCTTTCTTCACCAGTTTTGTTAATTCGTTAGGAGCCATTTTGTACGAAGCCACTGATATTGAACCTGCTCTCGAAACAAAATCTATAGCAAAGTCCATTTCTCTGCTTGGCGGCAACCAAGGTACTTCATTCGAAGAAAAAAACAACACCAATACACTTTTCCACTACCTGTATACCAATGATCTGCTCCTTGGCACTATTTTCTTTTTCTCTTGGGCTATAACTATTTAACAAGTAGCCCCTTCATTGATATCCATCAGAACCCCTTAAACCGAACTTAGTTTTAACCCAGTCACATATGTTAACATAAAATAGCCTAAATGATTTGATACTTGAAGATTTGATGAAGCTTTTGTGAAGGTACTTGAAGTCATTGCCTTGGAACCATGCTTACATTGATGAAGATATTGAGATTTGATGTTTCACGTGTTGATCAAACCTTGTGTGCGTGCCCTCTATTTGGATTTATCATGCAGAAAACAAGCTTGAAGATTGTAATTCATATTGTAGACCATTTTGCATTAATTAGATGTATAGGGTCATAGTTATGTCTTTTAATCTGTTGAAATGTTTTTCAACATGTTAAATGGTGTCTTTTAATCTATTGAATGGATTTTTAACAGATTAAAAGGTTAGCTGCAGTAGTCTTAACTGAGACTTGTTCAATTAGTTGATTTATTTTCTAATCAACTGATTTCACTTAAGTTAAGTCAAATCAACCGATTGATTTGAAAAGAACTTGTTGAATTTCGTAACAATTTAATTATAAGAGTTGTATTTTTCAAAAGAGAGGTAAGAAGACCATTTTTAAGCGTGAAATCATTCTAGTGGAATTCTCTCTCTCTTTCATAATCATACAGAGTGCAGTTGTTGAAGATTGATCTTAGATCATTCTTGGAGCATTTTACTTGGTGTTTTAATCTTGGAGAAGGTGCTTGTGGTAGGCAAGGTTGTGCTACCATTGACGTTTGATCTTTCTCAAGCTTTTTGGTTGTGCTTGGTGGTTTTCTAGGTCTGCAAGAGGTGTCTTGTTGTGCTGGTTTGATTCTTGCGTGATTCAAGAGTCATTGTGTGGTATCCTTACATATTTTAAAAGTGTAAGGGTGTGAACTTTGTAAATCTTTTGAAATAGTGCAAAGTCAAGCTCAAGTTGCCTTGATTAACTGGATGTAACTCAGGTTTGAGTGAACCAATATAAAAATCTTGTGCATTGCTCTTTTCTCTAACCCTTCTCTCTTGCATTACTTTTTAAAGTTTAAAGAATTGTGATCTAAACCATGTTTTTGACATTCTTGTGAGATCTGGTGTTATATGTAGCATTGATCATGTTTGTATAACTCATTTAATCATATCTTGACTGATCTTTCATATTGATCTTGCTTTAAATCACAAATTCGTATTTCTACACTTTTTCCAGTTTTTCAGTCGACTATTTTTGTGTTTTAATCGATTGTTTCTATCAGTACTGATTCTGACTATATTTGTTTAATGAAATCAGTCGGCTAACTCTATTTTTAATCGATTAAAAGTGTCCAATGCATGAGTGTTTGCATCCTTATTTGGTGGTTGATTTGATTCAATTAAAAAAAAATTAGGCTTTCAAAAGTCACCTTATTTTTTAACTAGCCAATTCACCCTCCCCCTTTTTGGCATTTCAACCATTTCAAAACTTACAGCATCTAGAAACACCACGTTTCATTTCCCGTAGTCGATACGAATGTGATTGGCAATCAACCAATCCATCCTTAGAGTTACGTCTAAAATCTCAAGCGGTAAACAAATAAGGTTTAGCACAAACCTGCACCCCACCACTTCATTCAGACACCCAATGCACACCGAACTAGTTGAGACCTGCCCAAACGTTGGTATAGAAACCTCAACTCACTCCCCATATCACACACTGGTAATCCAAGCTTTTTTATGCATACAATAAAGATAAAAAAGTGTATCTCTATAGAATCAAAAAATACATGCACACACTTTCCAAACAAAGTACATTTGACTTGGATTAAAGTACCTAATTGAGTAGCTTCCACACCAGACAAAGTAAATACTCTCCCAACTGCCTGAGGCTTCTCACCAGAAAGCTTTTGCTACCACAATCCATTACCTGACTTCCTCTCAGGATAAGTATTGGCAAAGTGTCATGACTTATTGCAGATGTAGCACTTCCTTTCCTCCATCTTCACACTGGTTAGTTGACCACACATGCGTTTGTAATGAGCACCACCACACTCATAACACTTCATATTTCCTGAGCTAGACAATTGAGGTCTATCATACAACTTCTTTTATTGCTTGTTGATAAGTCCCTTATCTTTGGAGTTTTTCTTAGTTATTTGTGCTATTTTGGGTAGGTTTAAATTGGTAAGTAAGAGTAATTAGCTTAGTATTAGTTTAGTTGGCATTTTAGTCTAATTTTATAAAAATAACTTAATAAGGTATTTTTAGTGCATTTTTAGTGTAAGTTCTAGTGATATGTAGTTTAGCTTAGATGATAGAATCTTAGATAGGTTTATAAAATCTTAGTTCAAATAGATCGACTTAGGAGTAGCCATAAGGATAAAGTACTAAGTTGGTGATAATTTATCATATATATTTAATTATATAAGATAATTGATATTATCAACCAACTATATTTGTCAATTAGTTCTAAAATTGGCTATATCTCTCCAAATATTTATAGATATTCATAACAACTATAAAGATAAATGATATTTATGATTATTTTAAAGATGTTTGAGAGATTTTAGCAATAGAAGAACCCAATCCAAGTCTTATATATAGAGACTAAGGGGAAGCAGAAAAGACAAGCTCGGAACTTCGGAGTTTAGGAACCTTTTAGGGGGCCTAATTTCATTCTCTCCATTCTTTTCCTATTTTATTTTATTTTGATTTCATGGAGTGTTAAGCTTCAAGATTTGATTTCATTATAATTTTATTATGTATTCTAAGGTTAGAATGAATAAATTCATTTGCTTTTTTGATTCTTGTGATTTATTTTCATATGTGTCTTTTGCCTTTTAATCAAATAAAAAGTAATGATTTTTACATTTTAGCAAGTTAGCACAGTGTTAAATCTACATAACATATCAATCTTATGAGTTCAAGGGTTTTTAATTTTAATTGAGAATGTATTTTGATTAAATTTAGAAACTTTCATGTGATTGAATGGGTTTTTGCCCATGATTGAGAATGTATTTTGATTAAAGGTGAAAATTTTAACAAGAATTAATTAAGAATGTGCTTTGGTTAACTAGCTTTTTACTTAATATTAGAGGTAAAATAATATACATGATTAGACATAGTAATAAATTGAGAATGTACTTTAGATAACCGATGATAGATTTATTTTGAAAAACACGTGTAATCAATCTATTTTCTTTATCATTGTTTTTTTATATCTTTTGATCTTTATCTTCTTCTATTATTTTTCCAATATTATTTAACTAACCCCTTTGGTATAGTTTTTAAAGAACTAATTTTTCAAGGATCCCTTCCATGTTCGTTGGAAGACAACTTAGAGTTAACTTTACCCATAATAATTGATGGAGCTCCAAGGTGTGGTGGCTGGTTGAGACTCCATTGGCAGCGGAATTGGAAATGGAAACAAGTGTTTAAAGCTCTTGTAGCAATGGAATTTGGAGTGGTGAAAGGAGACTAGACTAAAAACTAGACTAGTGGAAGGTGGCTAGAAGAAATGTTGGAAACCTCTAGCTTAGGTGCTCTCAAAATAATAGAAGAGTGCAGTGATCTCAACACAAGCATTCTATTAGCAATTTCAAGAGTAAACTCTACAAAGTGCTCTAGAACTCTCTTTTATAGAAGAAAAGGTCACTAATGCACATGCATATGAAATTACATTTGAACTAAGATGCAAGCTTGGAGAAGAAGTCTCTTTCTTGGCCCTTGGATGCGCATGATGGGTTGGATGCGTGACAAGTGGCATGGCACTCCTTTGCAAGCTAGAAGCCACTCCTTTCATGTGGCAAGGAGAATGTCTTGGCCAATGCTCTCTATTGGGCTTGGATTAGCCCAATTAAAACATAAGGAACATGTTTATTTAGCCTACTATTTATGAAAGGCTATTCTAATGCTCAATCATGTAATCTCTTTGTATCTTCACATCTTCTTTGGCCCATGAAAAGAGTAATTGAAGCCCATGAGAAGTTTGTCCATTTTGAGGCAAGCCCATTTGGATCTTCTTTAGAATGCTTCTTATTATTGGGCCTCTTGGTGGGCTTTGGGCTTGAGATGCATGTGGGCCATGGATTGGGATTTGAGCATGATTTGGGCCTAAACGTTGGCCCAAGCTATAAGCCTTGTTGAGATCACATCAATAATCTTTTGGCTACTTTCTTAACAATACTAAAGTTGTAATATATAAGTAGTATTAATTTGATCACGTCAACAACATCGTTATCAATAATGCAGCTAACAGGTTCAAGGATAGCATTGAGGTGATCATTGAAGGCCACTATAGAATCCAAATAAGCCAAAACTCATGGAATTTGTGTAGAGTTGACTTTTCTAGTGAGTTGACCAGAACGTTGACTCAAAGTTGACTTTTTGCATTTGAACTCTAACGGACATAGCAACTATAGGAGAAGCTTAAAAGCACTTGAATACACTTGTGTTGACCTTGAAAGGGAAAAGAATTGATTAAAAGTTGCATAGAAAATCCAATTATAAAATTTGCTTATTTAAGTTATTTGTGTAGTCTTAGCTTGTAGTTTAGTTTTAGTTTCTCGAATGCTAACTTGTTATTTACGTTTTGAATGCAGGAAGTTAGCTTTGTAAGGTTTTGATGCCACTCCTAAAGCCAAAGGATGGTACTTAGATCAAGGGTTGTGATGGAAAGGTTTCAAAGCTACCATGGAGGATGATGCATACAAAGGATTTGAATTGGAAGCCAAGGGTGAGCTGTCATAGAGTTGGTTGCATTACTTGCTATAGGAGGTGGAAGAAATTGAAGAGGCAACAAGCCGCAATAAACGGGACCCTTTGCAATCTGTGGCTCCAACTGAAAACTTGCCACCTAGGTTGATAGTGAAGATGAGCTTAGTTAGTTAAACTAGTTAGAAGTTAGTTTAGTTTTTGGAAGGAGTTTTTGGCAGTTGTGTCACTTGTAAGAGGCAATTTATCAAACGTCCCTACTGAAAATTACTTAATTAAAATAAATAAATAATAATTTAAAAATAAACCTCATAATTTTATTATTCCCAAATGCGGGAAAAATTAAAACATTATTCAATGCACCATAATTTAAAGGAAACTAAAGTAATAATGTTATTACAAGTTTCAAAATAGCGACTACGTAAAAAAATAAAACATAAAGAAAGTCTCTAGTCAAAAGTCCTCTTCTATCCCTCTCTCTGTAGTTATGCATCAACAACATCACCTGGAATATCCTCTACTCGCATGTGACAAGTCACACGATCATCGTCAAAGACAAATAGAAAGGGTGAGCTCATAAATTAATTATCACATCAGTTAATAATATCAATAGACCTCACTATATTATTCTAGTTAGTACTTGGCCAATACCTTAATACCCCAAGGCTTTTTAACCTTCAATTCACAGAAATAGTTAGCCATGGACTCAGGATTTATGATGCTCACACAAACTTGCCCGCTCGTGGTCCTACTTCTACGAACCTCCTCGCTCGTAGTCCTGCTCTACGAATATCCTTGCTCGTAGTCCTACTCTACGGACCTACCCGCCCGTAGTCCAATACACGTGATCCACCATCTACGAACCTCCCCGCTCATATCATCATGTGTTCACCACCATCCATGAGCCTACCCACTCATGGCACAACATATCCTGATCCAAGTCCTGCATCATTGCGTACAAACAACACACGCAACCACTGCCTGCAGCACTATCGCCTAACGTAGCCTAAGCGCCGCTAGGCGAAATTCCTATGTAGACCGCTTGGCGGAACACCATTGCCGCCAAGCACCATGCCTCTCCCAGACCCATTGTTTCAGGGTCTATCGCCTGGTGGACCACACCCTACCACCAGGCACCATGCGTTGCAAGGATCCCTTGGTGCTCCTATCGCCTGGCGGCACTCCTACTGCCGCCTGGCGCCATATCAGTAACAAATCCCTGCTAGTTTTGGCACCTAAAACAGACCACATTTCACTATGAAATGTCCTCACACATTCACCCTTAATTCTAAATTAATACCTAACTCTAAATACAATGCCTTTTCACACGTAATTCCGTTTTTTTTAACTTGATTACACCACTCCTTATTGAACAAATGTTACTCATTAGTCACTCTAACCTACACCATGCCTTAGTCAAATTCATGGATATGACTTCTCCTCCAATAAATCCCCCTTTCCAACAATTGTTAACATCATTTTGCCAAAACATACATTTACCACAACTGTAGGATTCCCATATAACAGCCAATTAATACTTCCCAAGTCACCCATTTCATCCATCCAAGTGAACTTCTTTAACAGAGAATTATGAATCAACCACTATCCTAGATAATGTAAGACTCACACTAGCATAATCCCTTACCTTCTTTGCCACTATATTACACTCCTTTCCACATCTTATACTTAATGAATTTGATATATTCTCCCATAATTCAATTATTATTCATTGACTTACCAAACCCCATAATCACATAACCCACCATTTCAATTTAGTTATTCTCTTTTTCCACTATTCCCTTATATCAGATTATTGATTACCACTAGAGTTCATTACCTATTTCACATCAATTCATCCCAAGTTCACCCTCACATCCAATATGTTGCCTATATCATCACTAACCTCCCATTCCTTTTATTTTTGTCATCTGATCACGCTAAATTTGTTCACAACTCAATTCACCGGTAGCCTCTCTCACATCCAATTGACCAATTTTCCCAAAACAACATTGATCCACCGCTATCGCCTGGCAGCCAATGAGATATCGCCAGATAGCACATCAGTACCTAGGTAAAAGCTCAGGTTTCCTATGCCTGCGAGCCCGATTTTCTATCAATCTTCGATTCCAATCAATTCCTACGCACCAATATTTCACATTCACTTATTTTCCGACTACGGACTCAACCCAAACATCATACCAATTCAACAGGATCGTCATTGACATCTATTTTCAATAATTCAGAATCGCTCACCCACGCGAGTCACAAATACCTCGAGTAACACCAACAATTCATAATTTAACATTTACATAGACATAATATTCTGAATGGAAAGATCACAACATCATAAAATTCATAAACACAACAAACATACCCAAATGCGTCGCGTCGCCTGGTGGTTACAACTCGCCGCCAGGCAATTCATGACAGAACCCAGAAATTGGGTTAAAGCTGATGCGTCGCCTGGCAGCATCATCATCACTACCAGGCAGTTTCTGGGCGAAAACCTAGAAACCTCGAAAAACAGCGCAAAAAGAAAGGGTTTTCATTCAGTTTGATCATAGCAAAGCACAATACATTATACACGAACCAAAAACATATGAAAACAACTCTCCTTACCTGGAATCATTGCTCCAATTGAAATCCTTACTCTTCTTTCACACTCCTTCTTCCATTGACTTTTAAGAACCACCACAATTCTCCTCCTCTTTGCTTTCTCCATGCACCCAGAACTTATCCACTTTCACACCAAATTCCTCTACACTTTACCTAACTATTTTCCTCTCATATTATAAGGTTTAATAACCATCAATCCTGATTAACTTGGTGGTTTTACAAACTTTATGGCTGCTCCCTCTGACGACTAGGGTTTGCTGACCCTTCTCATTCATGCCAAAAAGAAATTTTGCAAAAGGGAAGTTTAATTTGTTCTTAGCAAGGTTTGAACACACAACCATTCAATTACACAGTCAATACACAACCAATTCCAGCAATACATGTTTCGTGATAATTCCTATAATTTTAGGATTACATTATCACTAATCACATTCAAACATAACATTAAAATAATACACACATTAAAATAACATACAATTGGCATACATAGGACTCAAACCCAAGTCCTCTCACATAATCAAGTACTCTCAACCACTTGAGCTAGTACTTTTCCACGTCATAACAATCTTCATTAAATGCCATAAAGGCTCCTACTACTCGCATTTATTAAATAATTATTTAAATTTCTTGGGTCTTACAGTTTAAGTTCCGCAAAAGTTTTATATACATTCATCACCACTTACACACTGCCAATACATACATTTTCACTTCATCAAAATAGCCTATATTCACAATTTTGTTTTTCTACTGTTTTATGTGCTTTTCTAGAGGGCTCTTTGATTAATGACCACAAAGTAGGCATTGTAACAAGGATCTTTCTCTCTTCACCCTTTGTGGGTTTTGCTTTCAATTCCACCGATTTCTACTATTTCACCATTTGTTCTTCCATTTCTCAGTTTCCTTTTCTGCTAAATTGGTCATGAATGACTTTCAATTGTTTATGCATTCATTAAGTCATAAAGTTACTGGATAAGATTTGGAAACAAGTTAAAATCTATAGGATGCATAGTCATCTAACTTCTACCAAAGATCTTTTGATTTGAATTGAGTATGCTTAAACAAGTAATTTTGGATCCATGAACTTAATTCTGCAGAAATTCACACACACAGTTCCATTCAATCTTCTCTTTGATTTTCAATTTCGCATGTTTTTCAGGTTCATTTTTCGTCTCTCATCGATTTGTGATGCAATACATGATCTATTCACCTCATTTTCACAATGATTTCATAGCTTTTCACCTTTAATTTTTCAATTGTGTGTTTGACCAATAATTTCCTTAGATTAGGGTTTGTGAATTGGGATTTTACATTCTACTCGATCTTTTTGTGTGATTTCAATATTTAAATCTAATTAATGTTCATTCAAATTGTTTTGTATCTTTAGGTTGTTCATTCATTTGTTCTATGTCCACATTTGAATTTTCCATGCATTTTCACACTTGAACACTATTGTGCAATTTTTTTATTTTCCAGAGTTTAGGTTCTAATAGCTTACTTTGTGCTAAGTTTAGTTTAGCTTAGTTTGTTTAAAGTGATAGATTTAGATTTCCTCTATTTTACGCAAACACACTCAAGAATCATTTGAAGTTAAATTGTCTTTCCTAGGATTGATCTTAGTTTGTCATTACACTGCATTAGTTAGTGACAAAATCAAGTTTTGCATAAATCTGAAGTGACTAAAAGGTTTATCACTTGTCTCTAGAAAAGATGCCTTTTTGAGTCTTGATAACATGACTAAGGTCCACCTAAATTGTTCCACTATCTTTGCCTATTCTACTAAAACCGGAAACTCCCTAATACTCCTTGTCACAATACCTTTGCCAACTCGTGTTTTAGCCCCCTTTCAAACTCGTGGCACCTTCATTCCTTGGTTATATTCCGAGAATAGAATTGGGCTAAATATTCAAACCTATTCACATAGGCATGCACATACATTTTTTCCTATTAGAAATTCTACCTCCTCGCCACGAGCTTCAATTTGTTGCTACATACTACCCCACTAGTACTCAACATCACCCACTAGAACAAAAGACGCATAAGTTATCTTCTACTCTTCAAGGCAGGCAATGACCCTAAAGATCTTCTCACTTTCCCTAATTAAAGCATCAACCTTATGAGATGTAGCCTTTACCATTTAACTTAGTAGGATTATGCCTCATGAAGTCTTTTAGGCTGATCTAATTCCTAGGTGCATTGTTGGCAATTTGTTGTTGAATCGCATTGACCATTAATTGGATGGCCCGCGCGATCTCATCAACAAGAAGAATTGAGTTCAACGTACTAGGTCAACGGTGTGCCATCTAGACCACTGATAAGTCCCTAATATTTAAAGTTTTTCTTAGCTAATTGCATTATTTTGAGTAGGTTTAAGTGGTTAATTATGAGTAATTAGCATATATTATTTTATTTAAATTTCTAGTCTAGTTTTGCAAGTGTTATTATGAGTAATGCATTTTTAGTGTAATCCTTAGAAGTGTTATTAGCTTGGTCCAGTTTAGCCTTCATATTAGGTTCATCAATCAATAGTAGCAAAGTAGTGTAAGTTTTAGTTTTATAGATAAACTTTGAAGTAGATTTGTCTACTTTTAGGAGTCTTTAGAAGTAGTTGGAATGACTAGCATTGTCTTCTTGGATTTTTGAGTGAAATGCATAAGGAAGACCTAGAGTCTCATCTCAGAGTTCAGAGAAGCCATAAAGATAAAGCTGATTCAACCAATTTGCTCGAAAATGGCATTTGGTGCAAATGTTGACCAAAGTTTGATCAAAAGTTGACTTTTTGATTTTCAAATGCAAATGAAATGGCACATTTTGGGAAAGCTTTAGGACATTAAAATACACTTTTTCTAACTTCAAGATTGTTTAAATATGGTTCATATATGCATACCACTCTCAATCTCATTATTGCATGTTTAGCTCTTCTACGTGCATTGTAGACGTAGCATAATTTGGTTTTGTGAATGATAACTTGTTATCTTAGTGGAAGTATAGTCAGAGCGTCAGAGTGGAGTTTTTGAATTGGAATTGAGTGTGAAAAGATGTTGTTGTGATTAAGTAGAGCTTAATTCACACAAAATTAGCTTGAGAGAGCCCTTTGAATGAGTGAGTTTGGAGCTGCTATGAGCCACCTGGACTCAATCACCTACTGTAGCAGGTCATGGACGTGGAAGCGTCACCAAATATGAACAAGTGAGTTGGAGTAAGTTGGCACAATTGCTGGGAAACCTGGCACCCAAGTTCCAAGTGAAAATTGCAAAGGACATAGGCAAATTTGTGGTATTTAGTTAGTTAATATGATTTGTAAAACCAATAGCAAGTCTAATCTTTCTATTATTTGGCCGCCAAAACACATTTGAAACACAAACAAGAAACATCATTCACCACCATTCCTCTCTTACACCACGAAACCATTTTCTCTCTTTTCCACCACATCACTCATTGTTGTTATGCACCATTTCTGCGCTTTTCTGCCATGGATTTCTACTGGTTTTGATTTATTTGTAAGATACTTCTTCATTTTAATGATTATAGTTGACGTAAACATGTTCCTTGATATGAAATTGATGTTTTCTTTTCATCTTGACCGATTAAACACCACATTTTTTGTTATTCATGGCTGAAATGAACTCATGATTCAATTTTGAGTGATTGAGTGATGATGATCTAAAAAAACATTGGATTTGAGTTGGAAACGAGTTGAATTTTCAGAGGATGCAGAGTTCATGCTACTTAGATATCAAAGGTCATTTGTTATGACCCACCATACATAATTCATCAAATTGAAACATGAACTTCATTTCTGTAGAGTTGAACCACTGTTCATGAACTTCATCGTGAGCTTATGCACATTGTTTCTAAACCATTGCACATTTAATTTGTCATTCATTGCATCCAATTCACCATTCGTGCATTTGTTCATTTTTACCGTTAATTAGGGTTCTTGATTTGGGATTTTGAGTTGTACTTGATCGTTTTGCATAATTTTTGTTCCTATAATCAATAGAGATAATTTCTAGATGTTTTGTAATACTACATTTTCATTTCACATTTTGAAGGTTGCCTTGCACATTCGTATGTGAACTTCTCTTGGGAAATTTTCAGAATCTTGTTTTCTGCATAATTGCATTTTCTTAATTCAATTTCAATGGTTCAATTGAGTTTCATTTAGGTGTCAAAAGTGTTTTGAGTGTTTAATTCGAATTTAGGATCATTGCATTACATATTTACACATCTACATGCTTAGTTAGTGGTAGTTTTTCATCAAACATCTTAGGTGCATGAGATTTCATTTAGGCATTTCATCAAACAGTTTGTATTTTTGCATCTTCATAAGCATTTTAAGTTTGTTTCAATTTTAGTTCAAGTATACTTTGCTAGATTTCTTCATTTCCACAAGACAAGTTCAATAAATCACTCATTTGCATTTGCTTATCCTTCGGATTGATTCTTGGTTGATCACTATGATATATTAAGTAGTATTAGTGAGGAAATCGAGTTTGATTGAATCTCTAGGTTACAAGAGGTTTATCAACCACATATAGCAAGTTAAAATAATTCAAACATCACAACTTAAACATTTAGAACATTACAGGGCATACAATATGAGCATTTCAAATATAACCATTTCAAAGTACCACCACATGCTCAGAGACTCTTCCAAAGAGACTTTACAAGTCATACATCAACATGTACAAACTACAAAACACACAACAAAACTGCGTCAAGCTCACTTCCCAAAACCTCCAAAAAGATTTTTTTGAAAAACATGGTTCTAATACCACAAATGTAACACTTCTTTCGAGATGTCACATGTAATTTTATAATAAAAAAATTCCAAAATATAAAACTTTGATATCATCTTAAAATAATCTTATAAGAAACTCCATTATTATTTTTTTTCGAAACCTACACAGTATAAGTTATCAATATTAAAACAATATTTTTTTCCGAAACCAACACAATCATTTTATTCAAATGAAATAAAACAAGATTAAAACCAAACCAACACAAAAGAAGTTATCAATGAAAACTGGTACAAATCCAAGCTCCAAAATAGTCAACTTTTACATCTTATTTCCAAATAAAATAAAACGCTCTCCATGAAAGCTTTTCCCAATGAATCTCTTCACCGCTATGCATCTCCACTAGTATTTACATCAACATCTGCTCTCGTATATGATCATCGCACAACACAACAACACACAAAAACAAAGATGACCTAACCGAATAACCATCATATATGATATTAATTATATCACATGTTTTAATATTAAGTTTAGTTAGTATTGGCTAAGCTCAAACTTATCTTACATTAAAATATATATTTTTACTTAGTTTTAAAAAGTTAAAAATAGTTGATGATGGCTTAAAACTTACTAAATCGACTTTATTAATGTCTAAAATTAAATAAATTTTATTAATGTTAAGCAGACACTAAATAAATACTAACACAAATAGTTTTATTTATTAACAAATTAATATTGGCATAACGATGATTAAACTGACCATATTCTTGTAGTCAGCATCATTTTAATCGACATATATGTTATTCGTAATATAAATTTAAAAATGATTTTATACTTTTTAATTTTTCTTTTAAATAATTTTCTTTTCATTATTTTAGAGTCAACTTAGTCTATTATAGGTAGTATTTTGACCCACGCTATTACTTGAAAACTAAATTTGATATTTTGTTATAGTGAGATAAACTTATATTTACAAGAACTATTGACATAATTTTTAAATTATAAATTTTAGGTTTATTTATGTTTCAAGTTTTTTATAAATTTAGGATTTTTTTTAACGGAGTTCCTGATAAATTTTGGTGGTCTACTAAGTCGTTAATAAATTTTTTTTTTAATTGAGTCTCCACCCTTAACTTCTTCTCTTAATTGAGTTATATGCATGTTAAGAGAATATGATTATTATCTTATCATGTCAATTTATTCGACCGTCACCCATGTCATTTTATTATTTTATTATTTTAAATTTTTTTAATTTATAGTTTTGTAATTTATGATTTTATAATGTTAAAATTTTAGAAATTTATAATTGTATAACTGTATAATTGTAAATTTTAATATTTTATTATTTTAATTCAGAGTTGTATAACTATAAAATTATGATTTTATGATTTCAATAAAAATTTAAAATATATCATAATTTTTATTTCATAAAATCATAATTTCATAATTATACAATTTTGAATTATAATTATTAAAATATTAAAATTATACAATTATAATGTAACATCCCAATTTTAGTAGCTTAAAACTAATAAAATAAGATTTTTTATCTTAGTGTTCAAACAAATAAATCAGTGTATAAAGTATATTAATACAATCCTAGAACATATAGGACTATAAAAGTATAACATTTATACAAACCAACTAAAATCCAATTCTAACATTAAGCAAAAGCTACCCACTTACAATAACTCCATCTAAGACCTTCCACCAACCTAATAAATAACTCCTCATTCTTCAAGGTGCCTGTGAAACTGCAACCACATCTACTCCCATCCCACCAGATAGGAGATCATCGCAAAAAGGAAAACAACAACACAAGGTAGAAACACAGATGAAGGGTAAGCTAATGTGCAAAAGATTTAAAAGATCAAATAATTCACATATATATACAATTATATCAATCACACTACATTTCATCACTCTATTTCATATGAAGAATTAAAGTTATGACTCAATTATTCGGATATAAGCATTGATGTCGAGTCTTGGTAAGTTATGTACTTGCGGTGGCATCCAATGCTTTGTAAAGTGGTAAATAGTACCACATACAAGGTAAGTTCGTTAACACCTTGGTAAAGGTAAAACCCCTAGTGCTCCTCTCACCACATGTCTCATCCTTCTTTACTTGAGAAATTGATGGTCATTAGAGCGCCAGGATAACTTCCAATTCTCGTTTTTCTTTTCATCATTGCTAATTAAGGCACTTTTTAGTGGGAATTAAGGGAGAGAGAAAGAGTTTTGGTGCTGCCATTGTTGAGCATTGTGAGAGGTGTGAATTCAAAGAGTGTGTGGTGAGAATTGGGTGTAGTTGGGAGCTGAGTTGAAGGGAAGTGCTAGGCGATCTAGTGATTAAAGAGGAACTCGCCAAATTTCCAATTTTAAGCAAAGGAATTCCAGGTTAGGGGAGTTTTACTCGTTAAGTTACGTGATTAGATTAATTGCATGATGAATAATCCTATTTATGCATGATTACATTGTTGTTCGCGTTAATATTCTGGGTTTCTGGAATTTTTCCAGTAATCACCTGGTGGGAGATGAATGTCTGCTAGGCGATTCATCCCTGCCAAGCTAATTCTGGGTTCCTGAGTGGAACCGCCTAGCGGTAGAGTCCCGACCGCCAGGCGGCGCAATGCTGAAACCCATTTATGGGTTTTTCTTGATGAACTGCGTAGCGGTGACGAACACCCGCAAGGCGACGCGAGTTAGGTGGCTCGATTTTGATGTTTTCTAGGTTCTGGGTAGATTGTAATCGGTGGAAAGGTTGTTTAGATTATTAATCGACTAAATGGAAGCAAATGATTATGAATTTACTCTATAATGTAAGGAAATTAAAGGAAATTGGATATGAACTTGGTCTAGAGTTTTTCAAATTGGGGATTTGAGGGTTATTAATGTGGGATACTGGAATTGTGTTGAAATTCTGTGAATTTGACTTTGGTTAAAGAATAGGTACCTTTGGTAGCAATGATTGCTGCTGTAATTGAGTAAAAGATCATTGCAGGGTGTTTTGGAGTTTTTGGCATTCGGAGGTGCAGTGAAAAGCTGGAATTTTCCCAGATTTTCATGTACCGCCTAGTGGCACTTGTGTCTCAGTTGTAGCTCAGGGATTTGTAGCTCAGAATAGGGGTAAAGCACGTGGTATTCCTTGAGTTGTGGCTTGGAATAACATCTCTTGAGTTGTGGCTCGGGATGGCGGATGAACACGAGGAACTCTTGAGTTATGGATCGGGTTGGCGAGTGTTGCTAGTGTGAATGTGCATGTTGTGGTTGTACGGATTGGGTCCACTAGATTGCCCTCCTTAGTAAATAGCTGACGAGTTTGGTAGTCTTGGAACATTACGAATGTTATTCGTATTGGGAACTCCACCTGGCGTTACGGTGTCTGATCCGTAACATGGTTTCCCGCACGTGCTCTATCAGTTGTGACTGATAGGTGTTGCAGCAAGACATCTTGAGACATTCACTAGAAGACGTAGAACACGAGTAACATGGTGATGGCCATGTGGTGTTAAATCAAAGGATAGAAATTCCTTTGGTGTACTTGTATGATTTATCTGATGAAATTATATGGTTTATATATACATTTGTTTAACTGTTAGCTCACCCTATCTGCTTATGTTTGGTGATGATCATGTATGCGGTACACGTGAGCAGATGATGTTGTAGGTGGGTCTGGTGAGGCATAGAACCGGAGCGGGGCTAGTCTGGAATGAAAAGATTTATCTGATGTTTTTTAAGCTTTTGGTTTTAAGTGATTTGTAAACTTTCACATTATCAGACTTTGGTTATGTATTTGAGTTTATATATATAATTATGAATAGAGGTATTTCATAAAGACGTAATCAAGTTTCAAATTTCCCGCATTTTTGGGAAATGGTATTTTATTAAATGTGATTTATCTATTATTTTTTTATTTTTTTATTTTAAATTTCTAATATCTGGTCGGAATGTTACAACGACAAATGAAGGAGGTGACATGGCAAGATAATATGCACATCTATTAGGACTTTGGCAAGTGTACCAAGTTGTGTAAGTAAAAAAAATGGTAAGTCCAAGTATCGTTTTCCCACGAGAATTGCGTTTGTTTAGTTAACTAGGCGTACTTACTAATTTAAGCATTGAATGTAACCATAGATTAATTTGGAACAAGTGAAAACATAAATATTTCTAAACTTTAAAGTGATAAAATAACCAAGGCAAAGACTCATTGGGTTGGAATTCATGACCAAAACTCTAAGCAATCATCTCACAATATATATCTCTCATCTACTCAAGCATTGACATCAAAATTATTCAAGCCCTAATCCCTTAGGGGCATGTTTTGAACTTTTATGTAAAAATACTAATCCCTTAAATGTTTAAACACAAAAGACACATTAAAAACGACGCCTAGAATGACCAAAAGCTTTGGTCTATGTCTAGAACTAAACCTCTAGGTTGTGCTATCCATGTCTAGGGTTCCAAAACACTTTCCAATGATTAGATACCACCAAAACGCATAGATATTCCATCATGCATGAAAATAATGTAGATAGAACACAAAAGTAGTGAAAGAGATTCTATTGCATATATGAAACTACAATGAGTTTAGGTACATTACATCCAACCCCAATGAAATAGAGTTTATCTACTCCTATACATCTAGAGCACAAATGGAGTTGGAATGGTAGAGTGAATGAAGAAAGATGAATCCTTTAAGCTCAAAAGTGTCTCTGCCTTCGTCTTGAGTTCCAATAGTGTTCCTCCTACCAAAACTGCCTTTCTGTTTGAGTCTCGACACTTTTAATGTTTAACGAAAATATGAAACTCGCTGGGCTAACAAGCCTTCCTCGTTGGGCTAGTGAGTCTTGGTCGCTGGGCGAGCACGTCTAGCTAGTTGGGCGAGTGACTCCAGACAGTTACTAGTGATTTTTCTCCAATCTTCCATTCTTTTCTACAAAAGTCCACAAACATCAAAGTAAACCTGTTTTTGAATAAAATAACAAAATCCTAAATTTTTTCATGGGATTAACACAAAAAATACATGAATAAAAGATAATTAAGAGATTCTAAAAAGTGTAAATAATAAGTAATTATCACACTTATCAACATCAACTACTTAAGAGTCACATCACCCCGTTAAAGGACAAAGTTAGAAGCGAGGACTCAATTGACAAAAGGAAATTTATTAAGTACTAGATCACAAAAAATTATCAACGACTTAATTAAAAGTTCTCAAATTTGTTAGGAATTTAAAGCATAATTAAACTTAAATTTTTTATATTTTGTGATGAATAAATGAAATTTATGGTAGGTTTTTAAATCTGTTTCTGTGTTATCATTATACCCAAATTTAATATATGGAATTACTTTTAAAATCTTAAGTAATAATTAAAAAGTAAAATGATAAAATTGTAAGGATTATTTTGCACGGTTAAAGTTTAAAATATTTGTTAGGAAAATTATACTTTGAATCCTATTTGTTGACTCTTATCTTTTACTCCTTGATGTGATTTAATGTGCAATATTGATTTTTTCAAAGAAAAGGATAGTGATACATTAATTAATGACTCACACTAAACCACATTAAGAAGTAAAGAATGAAAATAAGAAAATGAGAGTCATAGTATAATTGTCTTATTTATTAATTGGAAAAGATAAATTTAATAGTCAAATTATATATAAAAAAGTAGACAAATTTAAAGGAAATTAAATACTTTTTTCCCATGAATTAATAATTTTGAGAGAATTCATGTAAACCTTGTGAACACTTAATTTAATGAAGTTGGTGTGTAAAGGAAATAGTAATAAATGAAAAGAACTATTCGACTGTAATTCCCTGCAAATTTGGCAGTTTTGAAATTTACGTTCTTAAATTAGTTTCCATGGAAAAGCGAAATGGTAGGCCTAACTCCTAACTCCCCCCACATGGGACCAGAATCATTTGCATAACGAAATTGCATGGAAGGTAGTAACAAGGAACATGATCTACCACAGTTGTAGCACTCCATCACCAAGAAACATTTCCTTTCCTAACTATTCTGTTTATTTTTAAAGTTTACATAAAATATGGGAAAAAATAATACCTGAACTGACCAAGCATTCAGGTCTCAAAGGGGCACCAAAAAAGCATCACAATGTCATACTCTATTCTATATTTAAAAAATAAAAATGAAACAACGGAATATATGTTAAACCATAATCACATATCAAACACCTGTCCAGATAATTTTTTCTTCGTTGTAATATTTAACTTATTTATATTATTTGACACATTTTTATTCTAATATCTAATGAAAAACATGTTTGACACGTAAAAAAAAACATAATTAGATTAAAAAAACAGTTTCAGAATTAAAATATATCAAAATTTCAAATATAAATAAATTTCAATTTAACGTCTAACTTCAGAATCTAAAAATATATTTAATTTAAAAAAAATTGCAGTGTATAAAATGTAAAGAGGACCAAGTTTGAAAAAATTTCCACTATCCCCACCCACCCCTCTTCATCTTGACATTAGAGGAAATCCAGAGCCCTCTTCAACTTCATTTATCATCTCATCGCAGATTCTGAATGCCACATATGTTGTTGACAAGTGAATCCATGAAAATTAAGATGTGAACGGGACAAATGTTCCCACCAATTTTCCTTTCTTACTTGGTCCACTTTCCTGCATATGGATTGGAGGAGCACCACTCTTGATTCTACTAGCTAGAATATGTGATGCCACCACAAAATTCCCCCATCTCAATACTCAAACTTCAATATCATCTTCTCTATAACCTCTAATAATTTGGCAAAAAAAACAAAAACATGAAATTAAGCCCAAACCCATCATGAATTTGATTGTGGCACATTAAGTGAGAGGGAAAAAGTGGTGCTATGCTTTGCTTTCCAACATCTTTCGATGTCTTCAGCTATTCTCTTGGCATCCATTGATGTACCAAGAAGGCCACGTTTGGTGAAACCAACTGCATACAGTCCATTCTCACCTTTCCATCCATTTGGAAATGGCTTCGTAGGGAACCCATCTTTCTTAGAGAACATATCCCCTTCCTGCACATACGCCATTCCAATTACATTAGTTTTTTCTCCCCTTTATATCACTTTCACACTTCTCATATAGAGACTCTTTATTCTCCTGTGCTTTCCTCATTCACAACCGTTTACTTTCGTTAAATACAACTATTTGCCAAATTTTTAAATACTTGAAAACCGAACAACTTTTCATCAATCAACTACTTTTAAAACATAATCAATTGTTAGTTGTAAGATTTCGTAAATATAAATATTTAATATATGGAAATTTCAATCTTCATAATCGTAAAAGTCATAAATAAATACGTTGATAATTAATTATTATTTATATGTTGGGATTTTTTTTTTCTGCTAAGAGAACAAAAAAAACATAGAAAGCATTTACTTTTTTCTCTAACTTAAAATAATTGATGTACTTTCGTTTGAGAAAAACTAAACAAATAAATAATCTTCCATAGAAATTAAGTACATAAATATTTTATTTTCTGTATGTAAATATCTGTAAAACAACTCACTAAACGAAGCAGGATTAGAAATAAGTGTTTTAAAATAGGATGAAGTGTCATTTTAGTCTACTGAAAATGTAAAATCTCTGTATTAATATTTGAAAGTAAAAAAATTGAAAAAGAAGTTATATATGCTGACTTTAATCCTTAAAAAACATATTACGATTTTGTAAAATTTTAGGTTAAAGTGAGTAAAAATTGTATATTACACTAGAATTAGATATTAAAAGACAGTAATTTTCATTTTAAATTATGAAAATGAGCATCATAGAACAAAGAGATATGATTTTGGTTTATTTAGGTTTTAAATGATTGAAAGAAAAGAAAAGGAAAAGGAGTTTTATATATGGACGCATAATGTTAATATACCTTGAGCCAATAGGGCACATTACTTTTGTAACCAGTTGCCAATATGATGGCATCAAAATTCTCTGTCCTTCCATCAACAAATTCAACTGTATAACGTTTTAACCGCTTGATGCCTGGTCGCACCTGCAGCAGGCAATATATTGTGTTGTAGTAGTAGTAGTACTGCATGCAGTGTTCAAACAAAACAAACAACAATCTAATGAAAATAATTACGCTCCCCAACAACATCATTCAAATAATAATGATAATTCTTTTGTCCATTAGCTTTTGTAACATTTCACATATTATAAAGCCCTGTGATTTGACTGAAACCGCACAACAATGGAAGATGTTGCCAATACAAAACCAACGCTGAAAAAAACATGTAAATACGAGTCATTTAATTGAAAATTCACAATTAAATAAAAAGATTATGGCTAGTAAATGCTACTGTTGTGCTTCAGGAAAACCATTTTAATACTTAAAGTTGGTCTTTGTAATTGATTAAACTATTCAGAAGGTAATTACGCAAACTTGTTTTAGAAATTAACATCGTACTTTCTTTAAGGGGTGAACTTGCACTAAGAAGAGAAAATTAAAGTTAATTTTGTTCTAGGTTTTAAAAGTATGCATTTATGAATTATTCATAAATTAATTACAAAAAATGTTACAAAGTTATGCTTTTAAGCGATCGATTTGCAGAAGGATGAACAGTGATGATAAAAAGATGTTAATATGCAATTTACTCCTTTAAAAGGACGTGCTATTCATAAATTTCTCCCATCGAGATCAATGTCAATTTGTAAAGAACTTCATCCACGAAGGATTAACTTTTGTATAACACAACAAATTACTGTCATTTTGAAGGACCAAATTACAAAGCAACCTAATGAAGATTTTTATGACTCCAAAACTTTAGGATTTGCCTACTCAAGTAAAAGAAATGTTTAAAAAAGAAAGAAAAAATCCATCTACTCTTTTATAAACAAAAATACCTCGTACACATTTATTTCAAATTAAACCAATGATCATCAAATTCTTATTTTTGTCACTTGACATTGATGCACACAAACTGAAGGGTTCCAGAAAAGAAAAGTTGAAAATTAATTTAATAAAACGGGAAGTACCTTTATATGTCCACTTTTGATCTTGGCAAGGGTACCCACATCAAGCACTGGTGTCTTTCCGGAGAGGTTTTTGAGTTGAAGGGGACCCACTTTTGGCCGGTCCAATCCGAACCGGGCCGTGTCACCAAGCATGAACCATGACACTATGAGAAGAAACCGATCCACAAACCGAATTGGAAGCCACTTCAGCAACCACATGGACAACCCAAAAGTTGATTTTCCCAGCATCTCTCGTGGTAAGATATGTACCTTCATACCCAAAAACAAACAACATAAAAAAAAAAAAACAATTAAACTCCATCATATGGATAAATTCAAAAATGAATTCAGTGTATTTCACTAATCCAATAACAAAATGCAGCGTGAAAAAGTGGTATAAATTCTTGAATAATGTTTTCCAGACACCCAATTAGCATTGATCTACATCTTGACAAAGAAATGTCAAATGACTGTTTATGGTGTTAGTATCCATATATTAGGGTTAATTTGTCTCGTCTTACATACTGGATAAATAGATTAAATTAACAAACAAACGTTGGATTTTATATTAGTTTTATTTCCTGATTTTGGTTTTCACTAAAGATATCTTCCAACCAATATTTAAAAACTAATTTTTTTTAAAATCATTGAACAGGTTTTATTTTTCATAACACGGTGTTTTTGATACACACTGTGTAAAATTGAACCTAAGAGTGCTTAATCTACAAATGCATATATTATATAATATAATAAAATAGGAACCGTGTGGTGAGAGTTTCTCAGTGTTTCCCCATCATAACAGCTAAGAATTATGAGAATTTGAGTATGCAGTGAATGGATACAGCTTGAATACGAAAAGAAGAGTGGAAGAAAAAGGGAAGAAAAAGGTAGAAAGAAGCCGATGTGGGAGGAAAACTTTAACCCTTGGTAGGCCTTCATTGTTTGCAGGCTATGGTCTCTACATATGTAATGGGAAAAAGAGTCTCTTTTCCTACGAAAATCATGGGAAGGAAAAAGGTGGGGGGAATCCCAATTAAAGTTAAATCTTACCATTTTTATAATATTTAGGGGGAGCTCTAAAATGAAATATATTTTAACATAGTCTTTTTTGAACAAGCCAAACTTTGAAGGTGGTGTAGTTCACTTGCATATATGTTATGCCTCACAGTGTCATCACCCGTTTTCTTTATTTTCTCTTTTCAGAATGAACAGAATAGGACTTGGAATATCATGTAAGAACTTTGAACAGTATATATATGCCATGTTTTCCATAGATGAAAGTCAAAATACTTGTATGAGGCGGCAAAAATTAAAATGAAAACAACCCCATCCCGCACCCAGGTTTTACATAACAGACAACCCATAGTCCAAAATACCACGACACGAAAAAAAAAAACTAGAATCTCAGAGAAGCAAAAACAGGTATATCTTGTTCCCACGCATTCATGTTAAATCAGTGATTCCAAAACGTGCACACTTTTGACGAAAAAAAAACTCAAAATTTAGATTGGTTTTTAAATGTTTATTTCTTGAATACAACTAGAATTTGCTGACCGTGTTTTTTGAAAGAAAGAGAAAAAGAGAGAAAGTGTGTTCTTACTGTATCTCTGACGACAAGAGAAGGAGTAGCATTATGGTTGCAAAGATCCAAGCACACTTCCATCCCAGAATTCCCACACCCAACGACCAACACTGTCTTCCCGCGAAACTCTTCCCCACTCTTGTAAAGACTCGTGTGCTTTACGGTCCCACTAAAGTCCCCCATTCCCTCAATCTGAGGCAGCACTGCCTCTGCATTCTCACCGGTGGCCACAATCAGCCACCTACACAGAAATTCTGTTGCCACCTCCCTCTCGTTAAAACTCCTGACCTTCCAAAACCCAAGAGTGGCATCAAATTCAGCATGCCTAACGGTCTCATTGAAGCGTGGCCTAATGGCAAACCTCTCAGCATAGGTCTCCAAGTAGTGTATGAACTGTTGCTTTGTGGGGTATGTTGGGAAGTCACAAGGGAACCCCATCAAGGGGAGTTCACAAAACTGCTTTGGCAAGTGAAGGTGAAGCCTGTCATAGGTCTTTAGTTGCCACAAAGATGCTATGCAGTTGGATCTCTCTAGGATTAGGCTTGGAACTCCTTTCTCTTTCAGGTATGCTGCTGTTGCAAGCCCTGAAGGCCCTGCTCCCACAATCACTGCCCCTGGCACCCACACACATCTCTCTCTACTACAACTACTACTTTCTGATGACTTCTTCATTCTCTCTATCAATAAAGGATCATGTGCTTGCTTCCCCTCTAACTCTCTCAACCAATAGTCCATCCAAGAATGCAATGAAGAACAGCAACAAGCTGGATTCTTTAAACAGATCCATCTCAGGGACCTGGAGGGATTAGTGCATGACTCTCCACCCCAAAGACAAAGTTGATTGATTCTATGTTTCAACACAACTGGGGGCCAAGGTTAACTAAAATCACAACTGAAAGTGAAAGCTCTGTGCTGTTTCAGGATTTGGGATGTGATTTGGTGCTGTGGAGGATTGGGATTGTGAACAAGTTCCTTGAATTTTGGAGGGGATTCCGAAAGGGTCTTATCCACTATTGTGCAAAATGGAAAAACAAAAAGAGAGAACAAAAAATGAAGAAAATTTCTGTTTTTCTTGTTTGGTTGTCTGTATTGTTCAATGGAAGAGGGTTAAACAGAAGGATGAGCACCAACTACGGGGCAAAATCAGCATTCATCACAGAGAGAGAGTGAGAAGGATATCAGCATTCATCACAGAGAGAGACTGAGAAGGATGGTGATATATCTCTTTTTATGTGTGTGAATATATATATATATATATATATATATATATATATATATATATAT
>Ga0214545_1001539_pt1 | contig 43326 bp, 9 predicted proteins | sample CNSS4metaG_FD_160064 | JGI IMG/M metagenome (GOLD analysis project Ga0214545, IMG submission 160064) | Root nodule microbial communities from cowpea collected in UCLA plant growth center, Los Angeles, California, USA - CNSS4 | ecosystem: Host-associated > Plants > Roots > Nodule | place: USA... | reverse complement strand
TATCTAAATCTATATATAAAAAGAAAAAATTTTTAAATCAATATTTTTTTTACTTTATTTTCATAAAAAAAACACCTAAAATTATTTGACTTTATATTTTGCTATATTTTGTTTTATACAAAAAAAGTAAGTATATGAATAAAATAAAATAACAAATATTTATTGTAACATATCTCTTATATCTATCATATATCTTATATCTTTTCTATTTTTACAATTTTTAAAAAAATTTTAACAGTTGTAATATTTCATACTGTAATATAATTCTTAAAATTTCATAAGTTCATATCCCAATTAAGTTCCATCATCTCTCAAGATCAAAATGCGGATTTAAGAGAATAATATATATATATATATATATATATATATATATATATATATATAAAATATATAATTCACATGTATATATCTAAATGTTATATTAATATAAATATATGTTGAAAAATTGAATATAAATATTAAACGTCAATCTAATTCTATACTTAAATATCATTTTTCTTAATATTTACATTTAAGAATTTTTGTATTTTTAGAATTGAAATTTCAAAGCTGCAATTATTATTGTAACTTCCAATAGTGAATAACAAATTAGCCAAAGTTTTTCTTTTTGAGTAGGTGACTAAAGGTTTTATTTTGTTGGAATCTTCTTCAAAGATTTAATTTTTGTAGCGCAAGTTCATCTATGGAGAATTCTGGAAGTGTTGTTACACGGAAAAACCATAGTCAACTTTTACATCTTGCACTTGCATAATGAGATAAATCAAATGTGTTTCGATCTCACTACACTGCCTGCAATATATATTTTTCCACCTTTTCTGAGAATAACCTCTAAATTTCCTTCCTTTAGTTTTTTTTGTTCTTCTGAAAATGAACTAAAAAATTATTTATTTTTTTGTTCAAATAATGATGAAGGGAAAAAATAATTTTGTCACTATCTATGGATGGCAAAATGGGCCAGACCCACCCAAAAGAGGGCGGGCCGGGTTGAAATTTTCAACCCATGAACCCGCTGCAACCTGGTCCACCTGACCCGTCAGTTTAGCGGGCCAAAACGGGCTAGCTCGCAGGCCGGCCCACCAACCCGTTTTTTTTTTAAATTTTTTTATGTTTAAAATTAAAAATAATTAAAAAATAATACTTTTTTTATATTATATAAATAAATTTGTATATATAAAATAAATTTATAAACAAAATTTTAATAAAAGGTTAAAAAAAAATTTAAAAAAAAGAGAGAGATGGGTCAGCCCACGGGCCAGCTCGCCTGTCCGTCCGAAAACGGGACGGGTTACAATTTTCGACCCGTTTTGACATGACGGGCCAACCCGATCCGACTCATTTTTGGCAAGCCACAGGCAGGCCAGGTCAAAACGCGTCGGGTTGACCTGTTTTTGACACCCCTACCACCATCCATCTATTTTTCTTTCATCAGCATATACATTGTATTCAACCTCTGAAATTAACTTTCTTTCATATTTATAAAGCTAATTTTTTTCCATTTCTTTATTGTGTTGTTGCATATTTGTCAAATGTTTTTGCTCATATTATCTGAGTATGTAGAATTTCGATTATGTAGGCCATATTTTTGCAATTGCTTTTGCTAAAGAATTAGGTTCTAAATGATATTTGGGGCACATATTGTCATGTATAATAGGGATTTGAAGAACCCTAGACTTAGATGAGTTTGGACAAAACTCATGGATTTCTATAAGCTCATACGAAACCACGACATTTTATTCATATATGTGGGAATTATACAAAGTACCCGACGGGTAAAGAGTTTTAAACATAAAACAAACTTCAAAAAATAGATATTTTAAAATTATTTATTAAATTATCATAATTAATAATTATTTAATATGTTTTTTAATAGACAATAAAGTTAATTTATTTAATATTTTTTAAAATATTATTGGTCTTAAATAAGTTTTTATTATTTTAATTGTGAAAAAACTTGTTTCGTCTACATACACTAAGAGTGTTAACAATATTCTATAAATTATATATACATTTTGAAAAGAATCTATCTTTTTATTTGGATAAGAATGTCAATTGATTTATCATTTTTCAAACCTATAATTTCTATTTAATTTTAAAAACAAATCAAATTCATCGATATCCAATAAATTATCATGTTTTAAATATATTTTTATGGTTCAAACATTTTTTAAAAGAAATATAGAATCTAGTGACTTTAATTTTTTAACACTAAATAAAAAATATAAATATCTTTATATGATTTAAATTGTTCAAATATACTTTGAAGTGAGATAATTGTTTTATCTACAATATACAAAATATAATCAATTCTAAATGATTATTGAAAAGATTTTACAATTTCATTCTTAATGTTTTCATCAAATTATTTCTTTGTGTCTAATACGTTTTTCACTAAACTTAGGTTATTCTCAACTCGATCAGAAGTCTTTTTTTTCCTAAACTTTAATTATCTTTTTACACAAAACCCAACTTTGAATTATACTCTAATTAATCTATTATCCACCAAAAGACTAACCCGTAATCTAATTAATAATTTTGTAGAAAAATTTCAGTTCATTATCGAGATACATGTAAACAAACTCTCGAAACTCGTAAATTCAGAAGTACTGAAAAACAAAATTAGACAAAAGAAACACACTTATAATTTTAATGCTAAAACATAATAAAAACAATAACACAAGTAGAAAGAAAAAACATACTAACCAAATTTGATGATGGAAAAATTGGTACATACAGAAAATATGAGATTCAAGGGATGTAATATGCCAAAACCCTAAAAGAAAATTTTTTATAAGAGAAGATAGTAAGGAGAGCCAAAAGAAGTTATATAGAAATACAAAATAAAAGAAGAAAATAAAATCATTATCTTTTTTGTAAATAAAATTATATTTTGTTAAATAAATATTTGAACTCATTAATTATCATTTATAATACCAATAAAATTTGAAAGACACTAACAATAATTTAATTAAATTTTATTCTCAAACATAATCTTATAATTAATTTACTAGAGTTATATTAATAATATTTTTTTTAGCCTTATTTTTAAACATCATTTTACAATTAATTTAATAGAGACATATTAGTACACTTTTTTTTAAAACTTTTTTAGAGTCCTAAAACGAATATTTTACTTGTTTTACTATTGAGTCGGTCCATTTACTTTTTTTCAAATTTATCTTTTAAAGAAAAAACAACCTAAATAATACGCTAATGTAAATCACATGTGACATAGAATAATTGGAATCATCTCAAAGAACCCATTATGTTAGATAGTATATATTTGATCAAGGTTTAAGACTGCTTATATTTGGCATGTTTAATGTAAATGGAAGGAAAAATGACCTTTGTTTGATAATATTTACGCTGAGTTGAAAGATATGATTTGAGGATAAGAAAAATGATCGATCCTTATAAGAATGAAGAGATTTAAAAATAAACACAATTCGTTGTGTAGTTATCAAAATAACATTTAAAAAAAATTGTTGTGAATAATAATAATAATAATAATAATAATAATAATAATAATAATAATAATAAATAATTTTATTGAAATAAAAAGCATTTAAAAATAATATTAGCGAAAAAAATAATATAACATCTAAATAAAATAATAATGACAATAATAATTAATTAATTAATAATAATTTTATTATACTTTAATATTTAATTAAAATTATTTTCTACAAATTACATTTTATTTCAAATTAATTACACTAATTAATTTTTTTTATTTAAAAACCAATCATTCATATTTTACTTTAAATTAAATTAACTAATTATATTTTATTTTATATTAATTTTAACTATAAAAATAAAATTATAATCTTACCTTTTTATCTTTTAAAATATATTTTTTATCTATTATATCCATCCAATGATTTACACATATTACCTTCACATTTTTCTAATTTTACCTCTTTATCTTTCAAAATAAACAAGACCTGATTCCTCCTTATCACCAGACATCCATTTATTTAGTTACCTTTAAAGCAAACACAAAAAAATATCTTTAACAACTGGATATTAATTTGAATCATATAAATTATTTTTAACAAATATAAGGAAAACATTAAGTCAAAAGAAAAATTAAAGAATTACATTAAATAAATTTGATCATGGACAAAAATAATATTAAATTATTTTTCAACTGTCAAATAAAACATTAATATATTTTTCAGTTTAACAAAAGTATTTAAATAAGTAGTAATTACTAAAATAATAACATTGATTTAAAAGATTGAAAACTGATTGAATTTTGTATTAAAAGTGAAATTAAAGGAGTAACGTAAATAAAAAAGAATTAAATATGTTTTTTCCTAAAGTTTTAATGAATTTTAAAATTAGTTTTTTTTAAAAATTTAACTTTTTATTGATCTAATCTTTTATATCTAGAAATATGTAGATTTAATTTTTTTAACCAAATTAGTTTTATCTGACGTTTTAAAGACATCTGATGATAATATTTGAATTGTTTATCCTATTAGACATATTTTTCTTTAATATTAATTCAAATTTTATCGTAAAATGTGTTTGTAACGTTAATTAAACATAAAATGATCAAATTCATGTATTTTTATAAATGAATGATTAAATTGATTAAAATTTTTGAAAAGAAAAACTAATTTCAAATTTTATTAAAAATTGAAAAACTAAAAATATATTTAATGCATAAATAAATAATAGTTAAAAAATAATTAAACCTAACTTGTTTCTATTTGGTGCCTCAATTGAAGACAAAACGCGGAAACGAGTGACAACGATAGCTATCCCTTTCACTTGTTAAAACTTGACATCTCAGTCTGAGTCTCAGTTTCTCATCTTTCTCTTCCCTCACACCAATTTTCAGGTTGCATTCCAATCTCCTTCTCCTTTTCCCATATCTTTGATTTTTCATTCACTTCATTACTTCTTTCCTTTCCACTCATGCATCTTTTCTTCTGAAAGAACTTCATTTTTGACGGTTGGGTTTCTCGATTTTTTTTTTCATTTTTTTTTTCATATGACTGTTATTTCAAACTTCTTAAACATGTTTGATGAAACTGAGAAATTGGTATGAGTTTGGATCTTATCCTCTCTACCCTTTTACTAACCCGATGTTATTATCAATATCTTTTCCTGGGACATTGAAAATTTCTGAACTTTCTTGCCCCTTCAACCTGGGGTTAGGTTAGGTGAGGTTGAGTTATGTGTTAAGGTATTTCTAGGGAGGAATAATGTGTTTTTCCGCAGTTTTATGCTGTCTTAGTGGAGGCTCTTGTGCTTTTGTAGGACTTGAAGCATGGCAGATTCAAAATCAGGATTGAGGAAGCCCGTATTCACCAAGGTGGATCAGCTTCGCCCTGGGACAAGTGGGCACACTTTAACTGTGAAGGTGGTCAATGCTAAGATGGTGATGCAGAAAGGTCGTTCTGATGGTCCTCAGTCTCGCCAAATGCGAATTGCTGAATGTTTGGTTGGTGATGAGACTGGAATGATCATATTCACTGCCAGAAATGATCAAGGTATATATGTGTTATTGCTTTCACAAAGCTGTCCATATTCATGTTTTCCGTCACTGCATGGTGTTTTTTTTATTGTTGTCTTTGTTTTTTTCCTTGGCTGAGCGAAGGGGCGTTATTTATTTGGTTGTTTTGCACTGAAGAAGCGCATGTCATATGTCTAGTGTTCTGTTTTGTCCATTTTTTGGCCATCAGCTATTTCCATTTGTTTTTGATGTCGGTTAGTTCTGGACATTCATCTGTCCTGGGACATGCATTAGTTGCTTTATTCTGTGAATTTTATGTGCATCTGTAGCTACTGTTTGTGGTATGTGCTGTGAACTGAAGATGAATTGTCCTGAGCTATAACAGATACTTCACTTAGCTTATCTATGCATTTTTGGATATATAAATCACCAAAATATGTTTTTTTACGTATCTGACACTTCTTGTTATTTTGAGATGCCTAAGTCCTACATTGAGTAGAGTGAGATGTTCGGTGTACTGAAGTATATAAGAGCGTAAGAGCTAATGAGGAAGTTGAGTGAAGTGTCAACAAGTGAAATGTTGTAGAGTAGAAGTTGTGATGGTGTTGGCTCTTGGGAATGTGCTGATAGGGATTTGAGTATTGTAGACCTAAGTCCTTCATTGAACAATAGGAGATGCTTGGTGGAGTATGTAAGTGTTTGGATTTGATATCTTTTGGTGAAGTGTCAATTCTGCAAAGCATTTTATGAAAATTCAATGCAAATATATGAAACATATAAGGATGTGCGATGAAGAAACATTGTACCTAGATACACCAAATGTACAATTTGTTCTCTTCGTAAATGATTTTAAGAAAGGAATGAGATTTATGGTAGTATTCATATATGTAAATAGTAGAAAGTAATTTTTGATGCAATGGGCTATAATCTTTTATTTATTTTAGCAATATCTAAGAAAGATGTTTTAAATTTGGATTTGGAGAATTGTAGTTGCATATTTATTATGTCTAATGAATTTTTAGATATTTTCAAATATGTATCTTATGTGTATCATACCCTCCATATCAAACATGATATGTATCAGATATGCATAATGTATCTGTGCATCATTGGTCTTGAACGTTTATAGATTTGTTTTTTAAAAGAAACTTCTATAAAAGATATATACCTATTGAGTTAGTGGAATTTGATAGAGAATTTACCATATGAAGTCTTCTGGAAGTCTCAGGTTTGTAGTTAATTGTGCACTAGATGATCTAAATAACTGCAAAAATTTATGCAATAGAGGAATCAGTGTAATTGCTGTTGCGTGTTTTTCTTGTTTCTTGTACCCAAAATATCCTAATTAATGTCCGTTATCATTTTTCTTGCAGTAACATCATCAACCATATAAACTTTTTTATCTCAAAATTTTATAGAAATTAGGGAAAAATAAGGAATAATCTGTCTTTTCCTATCTGTGTTTAGCATATTTAAACCAGTCTGTTGTTAACTTGTTATCCGACTAAAAAAGCTCAAATTCCTGTTTGGTCGCATTTGGTAACAATAGAAATATCTGTATATAACGTACACATATAGTTATCAAAGGAAAAGGTAGTTTTTAGTTGTAGGAAAACGCAGTTTCTTAGTAATCTAAATCTTCTGATATGCTTCAGGGGCCTCTCGCAATTCACTCTGTGATCTATGTTTTTGGTTCTTGTGAGTGTCTTGATTATTTTATCCAATTATTTGTGTATTATGTGTTGTATTTAGAAATGACATGATTATCATAAGAATTCTGTTGTTGTATAGTTAATGTTCCGTATACCAAATAATCTAAATTGTTGATTAAGAGTACATTCACATGCCTGTTAGAGTAGATCAGTCCTACAATTAGTCAAATCTGAGTAAATTAGTAGTTGTTGACATGTGTTAATGTCCTTCTGGTGGAGGCATGGCTAGGGCCGTCACATGAATTTCAGAGCAGCTGATGGAATCATGTCTAGGACCTTCAAAGAGATCTCGGATTAGCTTCGGATCGTAAAATATGAACTTTTTTTGTAATGTTTATGTTTGGGCCTTATAGGACCGTTAGTCGTGTTGGACTTTTTGGTGTTTTGGCCCATAGTATATAAACCCCTGTGAAACACTTTGTATTCAGATTTGAATTTTATGAAAAGGTGAGTTTTCTTTCAAGTCTCGAGGTTCTCCTTAGAACCACCAATCCTTATCTTTGAATCTTCGATTCAAAGTGGCGGATCTTCCTCACTTACCTAGGAACCTCCTCCAAGTAGCGTGCTTTCCTCCTGTTCCACAAACCTCCAAATAGACGTCCTCCAATTTTCCCCCCATCTGTTTTAGGGTTCATATCCAATTTCGTTCTAGACCCAAATTTGTCCAAAATCCGAGACGATCCTACATTAGCTGCTCTGAAATTCATGTGACTTGAGATTTGGGGCTGAATGTTGAAATCTTGAACTCAGAGAAGGTGTAAGACTTGAAGTACTGGGGAGATATATAAATGAAAAACTGAAGTAATTGGGGGAAGAATGGTAGCAAAAGACACAATGTCATTCAGGGGCTTCCCTAATTTTGCCTGTGTCCTTTTCTTTTTCCGGTAAACTACACATTTCAGGATCTAGTGCAGAGAAGCCCTGCTTTGTGTTATTTTTTCTATATGTTATTGCATTCTGGTTTATACTACTTTCTTGGTTCAACTAAAATATATCAAGGTCTCATCACTAAATTTTATTCAACAGTGGTTGTCTAGAATTTGTACAGTGTTTTAGTGTTGTTACTAAAACTGCACTGGCTGATTCAATTGGGAATTAGTTAGTTCACTTATCTAAACAATATAAAAAGATGGTGGAGAAAAAGACTAGTTAAAAGGTATCCAAAACCAGGTAAGAACCACTGCAAAAAACTGATTAAACAATATAATGTAAGATCTATCTATAGATTGCTATTTTTTATTTTTTTTTCTTGAATTTTTACCATGTATGAATCATTACATATATATAAATTGCTATTTTTCTTTTAATTTTTACCTAATTTATTTTTCATTGGTTTATTGCTTGTTATATTATAATATTAAAAATATATATACTGTTATACTGATTTAACCACAATTGAAGCCGATCAATGTGCAGTTTTGAAGGCTTTAGTTTAGCTTTGTTGGGTTTCATAGTTGACAGTGCTTTTTAAACTCTTGCTCTAGTTAAAAGTTTCATTATGTATTCCCTCTCTATTTCACTTCTTTAGTCCATGGGGATATGCTTGATAGTTTATATTATGTAATTCTTGAGTTTTATGCTTCGCTATATTATTGCAACTGAAGACAAGAACGTTGATCTCAACAATGGTGGGATTATTATTGATTGGAACAAATTTTTATCTTATTTAGTGTTGGCATTTTAAGTAGCAAGATAAATCCTGGTTGTGGTTTTTTGTTTATCTGAATGAATACTGGAAATGCAATTTTATTCAATTTCTTTGTTTCTCAGTTATTGTTGTTGTGAAATTTAGCAAGGCTTTACAGTTTAAGGCATATATGTGAAATTGGTGGGAAAATAATATATAATCAATTCCTTGTGCACTTGCTTGACATGTGAGTATTGTTTTGTCCAACTCAGGAGTTTGTATAACTACTGTTTGTATGGGTTTTGTATTGCTACTAAAGAATGACTTTTAGGGTTGAATTGGGCTTATTTAGTCTAGGATAATCAGGAAATAATATGTGGGTTTTGTATCACTACTAAAGAGCTGCTTTTTTAGGGTTGAATCGGGCTTACACAGTCTGGGATAATCAGGAAATAATGTCTGTTCCAGTTTCTAACAACGTTTTGTATGTCCTTTTGGATATACCTACTACTTAGGCTGTGAATAGAAACAAATTAAGTTGAGGTTCTTTGGGGAATTGGAGCGGGTGAAAGAGAGTTTGAGAAGAAAGTTAAAAGCGAAGAAGCTCTCTCCCTTGCAAACATTAAGGAATGAAGCAGAATTGCAGATGCAATATTGCTTATTCCTGTTTATTACTTGTTCCTGCTTTTGAATTCTCCCTATGGTTGAGGTCTGAGAAGTGTAGAACCAAAAGAGAAACTACGTTTACAGATGCGAAGTTTTGGAAGAAAGAATAGCAAGCATGAAGTCGAAGTGTATGTCTGCTGATTGCTTTCTTTTACATTAAGACTGTCATTTTTTCATGATAGTGGAAGTGTATAGAATGTGTTTTTGGACCATTACTTTTACTAATAGATGAAGTTCAGTATTCTCAGGATATTATAGGGATCATGTATGATGGAGAACTTAAATTTAATAAATAATAGGAAAAAGTAATTCCCATTTAGGAAAAAAATAACCAAACGAGTGGTTTGAAATGCTAAAATTAATTGGCTATTCCTTGATATGAATCGATTTCCCCCCCTAAAAGTAACGAGACTAGTTCCCTGGGACAAATAAATGCAAAACATAAAAGATCCAGAGTTCTGTAGATGCACAAAATCTCTAGTCCAACTGCATACCCTTTTCTTCTCTAGTCATATCTACCCTGTTGTTTCTTTCTCCTTTTGATCACCTTCTCTATAACAGAATTACACGTTTCCCTCGGAAATTCTGCAACTCAGTTAGTTTCTCTTCCCTTTATCTACCCTGTTGTTACTTACAGTCCATATTTTGGTCTAGTGCCTTATGTTATTTACTTATAACTTCTTTTTAATGACTGTTTATATTACAAGTCTTAGATTGTATTTTAATTCTCCCTTGACAATAATAGTGTAATAGTTGTGAACTTGTATTCAACATGAAAGTTGAAATGAAGTTTTAGGTTGGAAGTTGAAGAACAATCTTGAAAATATTTCATGTAGAATTTTCTAATTAAATTGCAATCTAAACGAATATTTAAAGTGTTGGTTTGGAATAATTTGAGTAATGTATTTTTGGCTGAGATGTTGAACATTTTGTCATGTTTTCAATTTTTGTTATGTTCAGTGGATTTGATGAAAGAGGGTGCTACTGTGATCCTGCGAAATGCCAAAATTGACATGTTCAAAGGATCAATGAGGCTTGCTGTGGACAAGTGGGGCCGAGTGGAAGTGACAGAACCTGCTAGTTTCAGTGTTAAGGAAGATAACAACTTGTCTCTGATCGAGTATGAACTTGTGAATGTTGTTGTAGAATGACTTGTTGGGACATCCTGGAATTTCTTATGAGAATAAAACAAATCCAGCAAAGAAATCTAGCTTTGTTTCTTTTTGTATCTGAGACATCTAATCATGCTCTTCACAGTTCAGCTTAGTCTAGGAATAGGATTTGAGAAGCCAGTAGTATCAACAGTTGCTAGCTTCTTTCCAGATCATATTTTTTTGTTGTGCTATCTATTGACATTTTAGATTATATCTATCTTCATCTACAATGGATTAAATATTATGTATGGTTGGTGGGTCTTTATACTTGATATACTCCATGCTTAACCTCAATTTTTATCGTGATCTAGATAACCTGTTTAACCCCTGTAGGGTGCCGCCCTGACAAAGGATGAGATATGTTGATCTCTCAAGTTGGGCCTCTCTACATTTTATCATGTTTTTCTTAAACTATATGCAAATAATTATATTATGGTTATCTCTTAAACTTTTTCCTTCATATATATATATATATATATTTTTTTTCTTTTACATTTGATTAAAAAAATTGAACAGGAAAGTGATTAAATATTTTTATTTTTCTGAACAAAAGGGATGACAGGCCTGACCAATTTCAATGGCAATTCATCATGGATTGGATTGACTCAAATGTGGATTAGTACAGGATGAATAAGGTCTACCATTTGGCACTCTTACTGGTAGAAATTCAAGTCCTAGATTGACTAAGTTTTAAATGTGTTTCTATTTATGAAAAAAAAATTGTTAACTAAATTAAAAATACATAAAACTTGAAGACTAATTATACAAGAGGTAACATCATTTGGTGGAAATGTGGACGAGTGTTAAACATTCCGTAATGTTCCAATGGGATAATGTGCAAGATTACGTTATATTATGTGTATTGTTGAAACTGGTTATAATGCAAAAATAAAAATGATTTGACAATTTCTTTTGAAACTCAAGGTCCTACTAGCATGTGATGATTATGCATATTCTGGTCTGAATAAAGTTGCAGACTTTCATCAACAATGGAGTGTGTGAACTGTTGGGGCTGTTCAAAACTAATAATTCAACACAAGTCATGAAACATTCCTTATTGTGTTGACAATAATAATGTGACGCACCACAAAGGACTTATCTTTGGGCTTGTGGTCCAAGCAAACCATACCCTACACCAAGCCAACCATGTCCTCAGGTGAAACAAGTAATCAATTGCAAGAACACCCACATGAGTTACTCTCAATGTTGTGAGTGTTAGAAAACACTCGACTGAACAAATGTTTAGCAAATTGACACCGAAAAGATTAAAAAACACAAATTAAGTGAGACAAAGAGATTAAGAGAGAGTGTGTGAAACGAATTTGGATTTTCTGTTGAGTTTTTGTTTCTTCTGTTGTATTTTTAACATTCAACAGAAGACTGTTGCGGATTGCACAATTGTCCCGTAACGAAGATTAGGTGGGCCAAGTCACAATCTAAGAATAAAATTTTTAGTAAGACAATTGTTGAGGAAGAGATTATTATAACTGATATCAATTGTCCCGTGACAGAGATCAAGTGGGTCAGGTAATAAACGCTCGATCCTAACAAAAACAATATCAAAAAATTCATTAGAGAATCTAAACTTATGCCTACAATATAAGTAGCCGGACAAGGCATCAAGGTTGTGATTAAGGTACTATTTTAATTAAGATGAGTATATTAGGTTCTAACGTAGAGACATTTAAGGAAAAAAATTAAAGCATGGCTTATCCATCTTCATGTACCATACCATATACCTACCTTCTACCATAGAGTTGCTTAGTTGTACAGAACAAAAGATGAAAAACAAGTGGGCATGCTCCAATAGTAGGTCCTACTAATTTATAATACCACACACCATCTTAATTTGTCTTTGTACCAAAGGGACTCAAGCTCCATACGTTATCATCATACCCTTTGAACAAGTAAAAGGACCACTCACTCACATGGCTAATGCAAAGGATAGTGGAATGAACAAGAGAAAAAGATCGTTGACGAAGAAGAGGAATCGATGGAAACAAAAGAAGAAAGAAAGGTTTTCATATGTAACAAAATGTGACGAGTGATGAACGTCATGATAGTTGCATATGAAATTGGTAATGTTGGTGAAAATTTTGGAAGGTAGTGAGTGGTGCCTCATAACTACCACCTTAAAATATGTAGTTTGTATGGTTGATTCGGGACAAATAGATACCGACATTAGGATGAGATAAATGAAATAGGCTTAACCATATATATGTGTTCTACATTGTTTAGGGTAGAGTTCAGAACTCAGTTAGGGTTTCTAACTAATGCTAAAGCTTTACCAAATGGGGCATGCCATTTTAGTTTTGTTCAAGCTTTCTTACAAGTTTCAAATGTGTCTTTGACTTTTATCATTGTCTTAGTTGTATACAAGTGATGTTTTTTTTTTTTTTAAATTGTTAATTGCCACTAAAGTGATGCTTTTCTTTTGCTTCTATATGTATCAAAAGGTATACATAGGAATTTTGTGATACTTAGTTGGTAAATGCAAGAATTTTTCATTCAAATAGCATACATATATTATAAAGTTATTTGGATACATTATGTCAAATATTTACATAGATGGTACATTTTGTTTCATGTCAAGATGTGAATTGTGATTGAAGGGAAACCGGTTGAAAAAAAAATTAGAATTCGATTTCTAAATAATCGAATTTAGAATTGATTTTTTTTTTTTCATTTACAAGAAGGAGGAAGAGATTTTCTAAATAAGAAAATTTTATAAAAAATAACCGTAAAGCCATATTACTTTTTGATTCCTTAAAGTTTATGGATATGTTACCCTAAAGTCTTATATCTTATCTAGCTAAACTATATATACAACTTTTGTTTTTTACTCATCATTATATAGACAAATAAAACCATATTACTTTTTGATTCCTTAAAGTTTATGGATATGTTACCCTAAGTCTTATTGAGTATATTAGATACTTTTGGCCGTGGATAATATTCTGCCAACTATTCAATTTATAGAAGAATTATAAACAAAAGCAAGTTGAAAACAAACAAACAAAATGAAAACAATTACAAATCACTCGAGAGTGATGCATTACGTATTAAATGTCTAAATGCGTAGGTCTTTAAAACAATAATTTTGGGGTCTTTCGACTTATATTATTTTTTTAATATGGTAGTTCTAACTTTTTTTTTAATTCCTAATGATTTAATCTCACTAAATTTTTGTAACTAGCATTTGGAATTACAAGAATTAGCAACATAATAGCATAATATTGTGTAATAGTAGATGTACTACAAGGTAAGAGTTGCAAATGGATGTGACAAGACAGTAACAACTTCGATTGTTGGAGATTTATTGTTTAGCCAATAATGGCCTTGAGTTTGGAATGAGGGTGGTTGGATCTATTATTAAAAAAATAAGAGTAACATTTTCAAAGACTAAAATAAAAATTATTTTCCTTTTACTATAGGAATTAATGATTAAAGAAATATATTTTTATAAAAAAAATAAATGAAAAACTACTTAAAAAGTGTCATCTTATATCGTAAAAGAAATTATCAAAATCGTTAAAAAAGTATTTCCCTAGATATTAATGCTCGTGTTCCTAATAAGTGAAATATTATTAATAGAATTTTATACTGAATGAAATTTAACATATAACTATTATTTGTGTTCTGAACGAGTCAAATTACATAAAATTTCCACCTTTTACACACCAACAGAATTAAAATAATCAAATATACCACCTTGCACTGCCTAAGTTATTTGACTCGTTGAATTTTTAAAACAGTTTTTCTCAACTGTAACAAAGATAATGAAAATCACACTACATGTGTTTTGTTTTATGCAAAATGACATGCTTCTTCCTTCACCATTTCTTGTCTTTGATTTACTTTTATACAAAGTAAATAATCGGTTTAATAGTAAGACTAGTGCACTGCATATAACTTCATCTCATTGATTTTGATACTGATGTACTAATCGGTTCTTAATCATGCATGATATATAGTGCTAATGAATTCAAACCGAAAACCTTTTTGTGGTCCATAGCTATTAAATACCATGTGCATTTGAGACTTCAATATGAAGCTTATCTTGTGGCAAAACAAGTGAAAAATGGGTCAGTACTTCAGATAGCATTCAGTATATGACAGAGTTTGGCTTCACAAGGAAGTTTGATTTGATATCTTGCTAACTCTTTGTAGGGTGCATTTACAGATCTATTTTCTAGACACAAGTTAAGATGATATTCTCATTACCACAATATGAAAGATTAGCCTGAGCCACATATTCTACATCTGATAACATTCTGTAGATCAAAGTTTCATGATTCATATTATTTTATGAATCTGCAGAATGCTGAGATTTTGTACTAAAAACAGATGTTAAATACACAGAACCAAGCATACTGATTTTCTATAACATCATGCTTAAGTTTTCCTTTATTATTTGTGTTCTCTCTCTCAAAATTCGGTCTTTAAGGAACATGTTGGAGTTCCCGTAGTTGACTTAAGGGAATAAGACTTTGGTTGTTGTTGTTGTTTTCTCTTTCCACTCATGCATGCACGCAAGAAGTAGAATCTTCCAGTGTGATGAAACAGAAGGTGAAGGACTTAGAAAATGAGAAAAAAATGAGGGAAGCATGAAGCACATGTTATTCTTCTAATTAAACTAAACCATTTTTAATCCATTTGTAAGAGATCACAGAACTTGAAATCATGCTTAATAACAATGTTTTGGTCCTAAAAAACACTATCATACAGAAGTCTCTGCTATAATCAAGCTACTGATTATTGACTTTAAATTCATGAGAGAAGTGAGTGTTTGATTGGAATGGATTACCCAAATATTTTTGTGAAATTTAAAGACAACGATGCTGCTTCACTCTCAATATTAGAGAACTAGTTACTTGGATCGGAACATTTCTTGCTTTTCTACTCGAGAGCATGTGGAATGTTGACTTTTTCATTTTATTTATTCTTGAAGGTTCAACGTAAAATATTGAACTGACAAATCCCTCTGTCCAAAAAGAAAAGAGAAGTGAGATACACTTTGCAGCAGAATAAAAGAATATTATCGGGAAGGCATAGATTAGAGTTACCGGATCTTTATTCTATACAAATACTATAGAAAATTAAAGGTAAAAACTTACTAATGATTTTGTCTTTTAACCAAGAAAAGAGAATGCACGTGGCATCACATGAACTCTAGAAGTTAAGATGAAGAGTTCTCCTCATTGAAAGTTGAAACAACTGTTTTGGTTTATGAAAGAATTGTGCTTAGTATTTCTTTTGAACTGAACGTCATAATTACTTGTTCCCACGCAAGAACTGTAAGCAAAAGTTAAGCAAGTAGTAGTTTTAGACACTCATTACTAAATAAAGGGGATTAGGAAAGTGATTTTGTATTTCATTATGTATTCAATCATGGCACGTGATTAGGTTATACTAATGTAGTGATGACTTATTTGCTCTGGAATCAAATAAATGGTTTCTTTTTGCTCAAATGAATATTTCTGGGATTATTAGGTAATAGCTAGTCTGTATCTTGTGGAACTTCAGAACATGCAAGTTTCAACCAAATTTGTCATGTGTTAGAGGTCTAATCATATCAGTTACAGTTATGTTTTGCCATCTTGATTAATTTGCGGGCACGTTATGTGGTCCAATGCTAAATAGGACAACAAGCCTCTACTTACGTATTCATAAGTCATTTTCTTTTCCAGGTGAATTGTGTGGATGTGATACCACTGATGGATCTATATATGGATAGATTCATAGGAGAAACACAACAACAATGAAACCTGAGTCCAATCTATATAAGGTATTGACTTTATCTCCGACCCAAAATCTTAAGGTAATGGGTTTATAGTCTTCATCTTTATATGATACTCAACTTTTCTATTGTTAGATAAAATTAATTGTGAAATCGTTTTCCATTTTGTATATTTGTTAGAAGTGCCCTACAAAATCGTTTTCCATTTTGTATACTATTTTTAGTCAATGTGGGACTTCCAACACACCTTCTCACGTTGAGGTATATACATCTCGTGCATGAGACTAGAAATGGGTAGTCCGATAGCGATCCGAGATAGCGGGTGGAACTATATACCCAAGAAACAGAAATTTCGCTAGGATACGCTTTAACCAAGGACTCTGATATCATGTTAGAAGTGGAGTTTAAGCCTAATTCAACTCCACAAAACCGGATTGTAAGGTGAGGTTTGCACTCCACTAATATACTATCTCTGATCCCTAAGATAGGTTTATGATCTTCATCTTTATATGGTACTCAACTTTTTCATTATTAGATAAAATTAATTGTGAAATCGTATTCCATTTTAAATATTGGATCATAGAGAGAAAGACACAGATCAGAGCATGCAGGAAACCAAGTTAGGCATGTGGGGTACTGAGATGAGATAAATAAATGCTCTACAACTCTTCTTTTGCTTTAATAATGAAATGAACATCTCTGAAAAGTTGGAAAACACTAAGATAATGGAAAACGTGTGAATCAGCAATACAGAGCTGCAGATATTGGCCAGAGACAATTTCAACTAGTGTGCTTGAAAACAATCCTTTTGTTTGAAGGATCACATTTGGGTCCATGGCATGTATTATTATGTCTCACAATTACCTACATACAAATTCATATTCAAATTCAAACTCCATATAAAAAATATTCGACAATAATGGTAAGATATTTTGTGGAAGAAGGGATAAACTGAATATAACTATGGCAACTTAATCCGTTCCTTCTTGTCTGACAAAGTGCATAGCAGCATAGGTGCTAGTACAGTAATATTTTCTGAATATACACCATTAACTGATTAAAGAAGATGGAGAATGCCAAATTTCTGGGGCCAACTGATACGATATGTAGTACAAGAAATCATAAACTCAGAATAAATTCATCCAGAGATGTATTTGAAGCTATTCAAAATCACATCTGATGCATCAGACCCCTACTCACAATTAATGAGGTTGCTTTGTACATATCAAGCTAAAAACCAAAAGTATAGAACATAAATGATGGTGGGTGTGAGAGGTACCTGTACCATGCCTGAATCGTTGATGAATTTTAACTTCGGATAATGTTGGAAATTTAAGTGAGTTTAAGTTTCATATTATATAAAAATAAGAAAGTTGAACAATATAATAAAATAAAAAACAGTTAATGTTGAAAATTTAAATGTGAATCTAGGTTCTGTATGTATTAGGTACATATAAAGATGAAAAAGTTGAACAATATAAGATAAAAGACCCACAAAACTATTATTTTAAGATTTTGAATCGAAAATGATATGCTGATGTGATTTAAACTCAGATCTTATCAGTGATATTTGTCTTTCCGGTGAACCTTTCCTCAATAGACTCATAAGTTAAGAATAACAATTGAATACAATTCGTGTCAGATATTTCTTGTTAGAACATTGCTTAAATAACAGTGACAAATTGACCATTTGTTCAAAAGTCAAATGCTTAAACTTTGAACCAATTTGTTGACTAGTCTTATCAGACATGCAAGTACTTCCAAGTCTCATCATCATGACCCTGAGCAGAGCATTCATTTCCCATATCCAATTCAGAAATTTCATTTTTTTTTCATGTGCTGCAATACTGAAACTCATTGATGGATTCCACATATGGGGAAGTTGGTGACAGTGCCATTTCTGTCGTCATTTTCACATACTAAGATCTTCACAACAGTCATAATAATACTAAGATCTTTCTAACCATTAACTTGGTCTTATAAAATTGTATGGTCCTTGTTCAATAGACTTGCATTTGGATGAGTTACACTAATGATGAAAACTTTGCTTAAAAACTAAAGTTAAGAAACACTGACTTGGATATAACTAAGTGTTAAAATAAATTAAAGTTTAGCTGACAAAGTTCTCAAAATATATATTAAACAAAGGGTGAAATTTCTATGAAAAGAAGAGATATGCTCGTGGTTTTGTTTAATTTGTGAACAAACACATTAAAAGTCACCCATTATCTACAACCATTCTGATTTCAACAGAGTTTCTTACTGCTATTTGAGACGAAGAACGTGACAGAACTAAAGACTGAATAATTATGTTCTGCAATTAAAGCTAAAGCTGAGAGAGGCATCAAGCAGAGAAAAGGGAAAACACAAATTTTATAAACCAACATGTATCATAAATAAGAATCTTAGTTTATTCATGTTCTTTCTCTTCTTTCTAAGGTTTTGTTCTTTAATTTGCTACTACTGTGTCAATCTATTCAAGCAATTAATTGAACTCAACTAACGATCTCAAAAGGTGAACTTACCAAATTTGTTTCATTTTTTATACAGTTTTACCTCAAGGACAATGATTAAAGAACTAGATAGAAAAAAATATATTGAAAACCATGAAATGAATTTGATTTTTCTGTAATTAAAATTAAATTTTACATGTTAGTCTATGAACTTAGGGAGAGATGCAATAAATAATGTTTTAAAAAAATAAGATGCACATGTTAATGTTAGTTTATGAAAGAAGTTCAACGAACTTTAATTTCTTCTATAAAGATATTAAAAGTTTAACTAAAGAGGGTGTTGATGGCATTAAATATTATGCTTTTTAGTATAAAAAGTTATGCATTATTGGTATAACGATTAATCATTATTACTAACATTATTAATCGTTATATCTTACAATACATATATGACTTTTAAAGTACAATAAAATATATTAAAAATCCTAGCTCAGATGTAGGTAACATGACAAAAGATTTAATATTATTGTAAATACTTTTCGAAGTTATAAAACTTACACAAGAATTTCTATTAGTTTAATTTGTTTCAATCTTTTTACATTGAAGCTGAGTTTTTCAGTGTATATATTTGGAAATAGTCGAGTTTTATGACAGGTAATGTATTCAGATAATTCTGCAAATAATTATTGTTATTATTGATATTACAAGCATTACTATTTAGTGATAAAGTTATGTGATAATGTGACATTCAAAGTCGTTTCTTTTCTGTGATGGTTTCAGAAAATTAGCCAATGGAGGAAGAATGATGCAGAAACAGCACAAGTACTTTATTCTGAGTGTGGTACAAAATCCATGTGCCATCAAATTGTGAAGAACACACCAAAGAACTTGACACGTTTAATTGTGGTAAAGGGGTGTTTTATTGTTTGACATTGAGCATTTGAATTTGCAAGATGAGTGTTGAAAGATTGAAAGAGGGTATTGGTGATGGTGTGTGATATCCGAAAAGATGAAAAATTTGATGCTGTCATTTTCCTCTTATTCTTGTGTATTCTGTTTTCCACATTTTGTTAGTATTGAGTATGCGTGTTAATTGGGTCCATCATCACATGTGTTCTAAAAACCGCGTACCTTATATATCAAACAAATCTCTTACAATCATCATCTTTCCTTTTCCTTTCTCCTTCCACATGTGTCTTTCATTATCTTTCACCAACTATTCACAGATTCCAAACTATTTCTCACTAATTATCCTTTCTCATACTTCTTAAAACATAACATTAGTAGAGTTACCACACCATCCATCACTTCCATTTATCTACAATACTAACGCCAACTTGAGTGCATTGCTGAGTAAAATCCTCAGAATCATTTTATTAATAAAGAAATAATATAATATAAAAAAATACATAGACAATTCTCTCATGTCCTTTTGATCCCAAGTACACTCACAACCTCAATTTAGCTATAGCTCACAACACTATTACAAGAGAATAAGAAAAGTCAAACACTAGCTCAAAGTGTCTTTGACTTAGGATAAGGAACATCATGAACTTAGATTCCATTATATAGTCACTAACATCCACCTGCTAGGTTATCATAGACGATGCGTGACTTTTCAAGACATGTTATTTTCATCCGTCCAACGTGTATACATGTTACATATGTTTTTGGTCCCTTAATTTTTAGAGAAAATTAAAATTAATCCCTTTTTAAATTTCAGCATTTCCCAACTTTAAAAATGTGTGAATTTATTACTTTCAACTAAATTTTGTTAATTTTATTTGATGTTTCAAGCGTGTTTCATGATAACATTTGAATTTATAAGAGATTTTGACACATTTCCATTTCAATATTAATTGAGAAGCGCATTTCAAGCGTCAAATAAATTGAATTAAAAAAAAAAACTAAATTTACGTATTTCTAAAGTTGAATGACAAAATTGTGCCAAAATTTCTCAAAATTAACTAATTTTAATTTTCATTTCAAGTTAAAAGACCAAAAACATATTTAACTTTATATATAAATAAAGTTTGTTGTACAAATTTATTTTATAATGATAAACTAAGTTTAAACTTAGTTATCGAAAAGAGAGGACACCAATAAAATATATATTTAATCCATATATAAGAGATTCGGTACATCAAATACAATTTTTTTAAGATAATATATTTATAAATTTTCATTTTTATACGGTATTATTTGATTACTATTGTATAATCATAAATATCCAATTTTGCTCCAAAAGATATTTGTCTCAATGCATAAAATTAAATTATGAAACAATTAAAATAGAAGGAAGTATGAAAGATATTTGTTTTGTCCATCTTATGATATTATAACATAATCTATCCACTTGTGCAAAAGGGAACATGGCTAGGGTTTTATAGAGCACTAGAATTTAACAAGTCCTATATTTTTAATCCCAGATGACGGTTTGTACAGGAGAAAAACAAAAGAACATAAGAAATAATAATGGTTGGTGTGTTAGTTTACGAAGGTGAAATTAAGGTGAGAAATTAAAAAAAGAAGAAGCAAAATTTGGTCACAATCGGAAGTGACATAGTTCAAACAAAGCATATCTCGAAATAACTGAGGAAACACGTCCTTAAGCACAAATGCAAACAAGTAAAATCTATAAAGTAACATTTTTTCCTTCCATGAATTGCAAAATGTGCCATTTTCACGAGCCTTTGTCACTGTCCTTCACCATTATGCATTTCTTGTTGCAAACACCAAAGATGGATCACGAAAAGGTTGGGGGCAATTACAAAACAAAATTATTAGCGGCTAAACGCGTTCAATTTTATAATAAACATGCTCGCTCACTAATCATCAACTGCCACGTGTCCCTCCCTGTCTTCACCGCCTTCACTTGTGATTCTCGTTCTGTCTTATTCTCCCAACTCTTCTCACTTAATCACAAACGTCTCATATCAGCCTTCTATTCTTTTTAAAATTACCATTTTTTTTAAATCAGTATTTTAATAATGCGTGCTTCTTTTTTTATTTTTATTAATGATAATAATATCACATAACCATCCTCTTTATTGTTTTCTCACTTTTGGCCCAGCCATAGGGGAGATTGTGTGATAGTATATTATAGAAATTGATGACACTTTAAAATCACAAATCAAAGTTTGAAACTTATACTTTAATGAAGTAATTTGATTTTATGATTAGAGATGACTAACAAAAGTTGTATTCAGGAATATAATTTGTGAAAGATATTAAATAGATATCTTTAATTTTTTAATGGATACTTTCAAGTAATGAATACATTGGAATATTTAATTTCTTGTTTGTTGATGAAGTGAATACATATATTATGGTATTTGATTTGCATATACATGTTATCCGCTCATAATTATTATTTATAATAATTATTAATGAGATTTATTTTAAAATTTTTTGAAATCAAGTGATCAAAATAAAGTTACTATGTAAAAGAAATATTAATTATTGAAGAATAATATAAATTTGACTTTATATATTTTTATTTTTGTATAGGCCTATAAAATTAAAGTTATTTAAAAAAAGATTAATTTTTTTAAATTTATATTTTTGTACAACTCATTCAAATTTGCATTGCATTAATATTTTAGTGAGTAATTTATTTTTTCACTTTAAAATTAATTTTATATTGTAAGTGTTTGTTTTTAAATAATTTTATTTAAAATTAAAATATCCACAAGTATCTATGGGTGTAAAAAAAATCAACAAATATTTTTTGTAGATTAAAGTGGATTGTTTATAGTGAATTAGTAGTGTCTTATGTTAGGAATCAATTAAGGAATAATAGTTATATTTTGTTCCTCAATAATTTAACGACTTGGACTTAGCTAAGGGTGATTCCCTTGTACATATCTTATTTTGTATATCTATGAACGATTTTTGAGGGAGAATAGTCCTTGACTGTTATTTTCTTATAATAAGAGGTCAATATAAGAAGAAAGAATACTTTGGTACAACAATATTTTAAGTTCATGATGTTTCAAGGAGAAAACATCTAGGATGTGCAAAAATATTTCACTCGTATATTGAATAATTTATTGGTTATGAATGTCCAGTTTTAGTTGGTGTTTCTGCTATCATCTTGGTGAGCTTAGAGCATTCTTCCATCACCTTGGGAAAGAAGCTTGACAAAGAAAAATTAAACATAACTTTTTTGAAAAAAATTGAACAAAATATGACTTAAAATATTACATTTCTAACTTATGACTCCTTGTGACAGAGCTAAGTATTGTCTATAAGATCACAATTTGACCAATACCAAACCAAATCACCTACTAGTAATTGCACCTTGTTCCTTATGTTATCAACTTGCCTATTCATCATTATGTTCGAATCAAATTGGATTTTAGTTGAGTTATCAATGTGCATCTTTTTGTTCCAAGTCCTCTTTCATTGTTGGTAGATCCATATATGACTTACATTGTATATGATCAAAGTAGAAAGATTTCTTCCATTTGTTGCTATAAAAGGAGTCATACTCAAACTCATATAGGTTATTGTATTATATTGATATTCAATCCATACTCAAACTCATATAGGTTATTGTATTATATTGATATTCAAACCATGCTAAAACCTTATACCAAAGTTTGAGATACTAAACATCCAAAACATATTTTCAAACATTTATTCAGCCAAATTGATCATCTGACTAATAAAGATGATATACAAAAGTGATCACTAATATTGTCTTTTGTAACTTAAATAAGTGTTAACAAATTTTATTAATAAAGACTCTTTCATCTTCATAGACTATAAACTTTTTAATATCCTATAAACCACAATTTTAATTAATTTCACAATAATTGTTTTGTTATTATACTATGCTTTCAAAGCTATACAATTATTATATTTTGATAATGATAATAGAATACCTAAACTATAAGATTAATCTTATGACATAATCCATTACAACATCCTTTAACACTTGATTCTTAAATTAATTACTCAAAGTGATTGAGGCAAACTAGCATGAATAATGGTAGTAGCTTATCTTATTGACATATTTAACATAATTGCACAAATGCTTAGCTATCTTATTTTATCTTAGACAAATAAAGTTAAAGACATGGTTCAAGTGATACTTCTATGAATTCCTACATGACCATTAAAGGGAAGATTAATTCACGAAGAATTTTGTTGGATCAAATTTGATTGTGCAAGTACAACGTTATACAACGACAACTATACAAATATTATCGTAAAAAATCCACTAGTGACATTTGTATTTCGTGTTAAACATATAATGATTATTATTTTTAATCGTTGTCCTAAGTATCTTATAATGACATTTTTTTTATGGATTTGACACCATAGCTACATACCATATAACAATAGTTATTTTGACTCGTCATTATATGTAACTTAAAATGATGATGCTTAATAACAATGATTGAAAAAATAATTGTCATTGTATGAAACTTTATATATTGCATTGCGTCTAATATTTCTTCTTCGAGTTTCTTTCGTTTTTCTCTCTTCTCTTCTCCTTCCTTCTCCTTGGTCGGCGTCCACCTTCACATTCATCACAATAATTCATGTTCTCGTTATTATGAGTATCCATTATAGTTTTCCATCACCCATTATCTCATTATTGGTTGTGTCTTCCTTTAAAAACTCCATTAATTGTATTTTCACAAATGTATTTCAATTTGATTTATGTTGTCATCATCGGTACTCTTATTAGATTATCTTTGTCGTGAGAAACATATTGCATTTTTATGGTTTTAAAATATATTTTGATTGCATTATAATTGTTTATATTAATTATTTTGTTGAAATCCTTGAAATTGATTCAAAAGGTTTGTATTTTCATTGTGGTATACTTTTCTACTAATACATAAATTTGAACATAGTAAATTCGTCAACTATTCTATACACACATTATTAAAAATATTAATTTTTAATGACAAATTAAACATTCTAAAATTATCGTTAACAATTTTTAGTTGTCATTAAAACCTCGTTTTTGTGATAGTATAACTTAATACAAATTTTAATATAGTAACTCTTTTTCAAATGCAAAATAAAAATAATAGTTAAGTAATGTTATTTTTATAGTAAAAAATAATTAAGTTTTTAAGCTGATCATGTATGAAACGTGAAATGTACATTTTTATTTAAAAATTAATAATCTATCAATAATTTGGATATGTAACTTAGCTCTGTAATAGCATTTTAGACAATTGTGCACATAAAATTCATTTAATCACTGACTTACAAATATTACTTTGTTATGGATAAGTTGCATTTTTTTTATATTGATTTTTCAACTATGAAAGTTAAAAATATGTATTTTAAAATAAAGTTTGCTACAGAAAACATAGAGCTCGGCGAATCAAAATTGAAAAATGACTATACTATATTACGGTATCCATAAGATGTTTTAAACTCAACTTTAATTATGTTGTCAATTAATACCTATATAATAACAATAATAATGGTAGTAAATACGAGCATATATACATCCACAAATTTGCGTTTTAAACTTGTCAAAATCAATTTTACACCGTCATTCATTTACTCATTATTTATGTTATAAAAAAAAATTCAAATACTTCATTGATTTTCATTTTTTATCATAATATCAATTTGATATATAATAAAAATATGAAAACCAAATTAAAATTTTGATAAAAAAAAAACTAACAAATTATTTTAACCTAAAAAAATAATAAATCTGGTTATATGAATATATAAGTTATTTCACACCATTATTAAAGTTAATAAGAAAAAAATGAAAATTAAAAGCAAGAAGTTAGTGATCAAAAGGAAATCTATATTCATATGTACTTAAAACCAAATTAGTTTCTTATATATATATATATATATATATATATATATATATATATCATAAATTTGTTAAAAAATTAAAAAATAAGAAAAAAATAATATTGTTGGAGGTGAGTTAAGTTATGACTTATTAGGACTTCAAAGTAAAATTGTAATATTTCATACAACTTTTTTGTGTGAATTTATGAAAAAGAAATTCTATGTGATTTTGTTTTTGAAATTGTGATTAGTCCATGTGACTTAGTCTATAATTGGTAATTGTTTTACCTGACTTGTTTATTTTCGTAATTTTTAAACAAATTTAATCCAAATATGTAAAAAACACACTTTAAATAGGAGTAGTTTCTCCAATAACAAGAGATGAGTGTGCAATTTATGTTTTGAATAAGAGTAAGTGTTTATATGATGAGCAATTTTAGCGCAGCAGGGAGTGCAATATAGGTGGATCTTTTGTTGACCGGAAATTACTTCACAATTAAGGATGCATTTCAAGTGCGTGAGAAGCCATCAAGTTTTTTCTGCTGCTCATGGTTGACATTGTTCAGCTATGCAGTGATGTGTGAATCAATAATATCCAACATTCTTTCTCTTTTACACCAATTCTTTATTTATTTACCAATAGTAAAACCAGGAAATAAATAAAAAAATCAGTGGTGCGAAGTAAAAGAGAGTTGAACCACATTCCTAGTTCAATCTTTTACCGCGTATGGTGCATAAGAATTAGAATGCGCGTTTTCACTTTTCTATGCCTATAAATACGCCCACATCCCCATGTGTGGCTATGCATCAAAATTTCTAGTTCATGCAAACACTGCAGCAATCAAGAAGAGGTGAGATGAACCCTTCATCTTCCTTTCATAACCAAAAAAATTCAATGCCTACTCTATAAGTTTGTTTTCCATTATCGCTATTATTTCCTCATTGCACTTTTTCCTATTACCCTCTTCTTTTTGTTTTACACCATTTCTACTCACTCTTCCCAGTTCACCCACTGTGATTAGAGTAAATAATCAATAGTTTAATGTCCACAGCAAATTAATAGTGCGTGTTTTGAATTTTTGTGAATGTACATTGCAGGAACTTCTCAGCATTCACACACAGGAGCATGGAACATTGAAGGCCCAATATAAAGTCACATTCTTACACTTTCACTCTTCACATAACACACTTCTCTTTCTCTCTCTCTCGGACACACTCATGTAATATAAATTTCTGAGTACAGCTTCACAAGACCACAAAACTTTTCAAGTCTCTTACCCTTCTTTTTCTTCCCCTCATTTCTCACTCACGGGAAATTGAAAAAAAGGGGAAAATCGAACAAAAAGAGAAAAAAAGGAGTGAGAATAACATGAACGAACAACTCACGCTGCTCTGTCTCTTTATCCTCTTCTCATCTCTCAGTGTAAGCACAGCTTTTCCTCACTGTCACTGTTACAAGTCTGGATTTTTCCGATTCTTTTATTCATGCCATTGCCACTTCTCAAAAGGGTATTCTTCACTCAATGCAGGTCACGTTCGCCGGGGCCGCCGACGGAGACAAAAACCCGTTCACGCCCAAAGCCTACGCGATTCGCTATTGGGACAAAGAGATCCGCAGCACGCTGCCCAAGCCTCCGTTTATTTTGTCCAAGGCGTCGCCGCTGAGTGCGGTGGAGTCCGCGGCGTTTGTGAAACTCGCGGCTCAGAACGCGCTTGACCAGCGGCTGCCGGAATTCTGCGCCGCCGCGAAGCTCCTCTGCTTCCCGGAGGTGGGGTCCAGCCTTGAGAAGCACGACAAAGACGCCAACTTCGCTGTGTACAGAGACAAGAACTTCACCAACTACGGAACGGGTCGACCCGGTGGAGTGGATTCGTTCAAGAACTACTCAGAAGGGGAGAATATTCCGGTGAACGATTTCCGGCGCTACAGCAGGGACTCCGCCGGGCACAAGGACAGTTTTTTGAGCTACAGCACCGAGGGGAACGTGGTGCAGCAGAGCTTCCACACTTACGCCGCCGGAGCCACAGGCGGAACTGGCGATTTCAAGCGCTACTCTGACGAGACCAACGTCCCGAATCTCGATTTCACCTCCTACTCCGACGACGCCAACGGGAGAACCCAGTCGTTCAATTCTTACTCCGAAAACGGCAATGCCGGAGAGCAATCGTTCTCCTCGTACGGTAAAAACGGCAACGGTCCGACCAACACGTTCAACTCTTACGGGACAGGGTCCAACGTTGTGGGCTCCGGGTTCAACAACTACGCCGAAAACGCAAATGCCCCCAACGACACCTTCAAAGGCTACGGCGTCGACATGAACAACCCCACCAACACGTTCTCCAACTACGCCGCCGGCGGAAACGGCGCCGTCGAGAAGTTCTCCAATTACCGCGACAGGGCGAACGTGGGCGCCGACTCCTTCAGCTCGTACGCGAAATCCGCAAACGCCGCCGACATCGGTTTCAGCACCTACGGCAAATCCTTCAACGAAGGCACCGACGCGTTCATCTCGTACGCGAAATCCTCGAACGGCGGCACGAAGGTGGGTTTCACTTCGTACGGCGTGAACAACACCTTCAAGGAGTACTCAAAAGAAGGCCCCACTTTCTCGTTCTCGAAGTACACGAACGTGAGCACAACGCTGAGCGTTTCGGCAACCGCGGCGAGTGGCAAGATGGTAAATAAGTGGGTGGAGCCGGGTAAATTCTTCAGGGAGAAGATGATGAAGGAAGGAACGGTGATGCCGATGCCTGACATAAGAGATAAAATGCCGGAAAGGTCGTTTTTGCCCCGGAGCATTTTGTCCAAATTACCGTTTTCCGTTTCCAAGATGGACGAATTGAAGCGCGTGTTCCGAGCCTCCGATAACGGTTCCATGGAGAGGATGATGCGCGAGAGCTTGGAGGAATGCGAGCGTGCGCCGAGTCGCGGCGAGACGAAACGGTGCGTTGGGTCTCTGGAGGACATGATCGACTTCGCCACGTCCGTTTTAGGGCGAAACGTCGCCGTTCGGAGCACGGAGAACGTGAAGGGGTCGAAGAAGAGTGTGATGGTGGGACCCGTTACGGGAATCAACGGTGGTAAAGTCACCCAATCCGTGTCCTGCCACCAGAGCCTGTTCCCGTACCTCCTCTATTACTGCCACGCGGTTCCTAAGGTTCGGCTCTACCAAGCGGATCTTCTCGACCCGAAAACGAAGACCAAGATCAACCACGGCATTGCCATCTGTCACTTGGACACCTCCGATTGGAGCCCCACCCACGGAGCCTTTCTCTCTCTCGGGTCCGCCCCGGGTCGGATCGAGGTTTGCCACTGGATCTTCCAGAACGACATGGCCTGGACCATTGCCGATTGAGAATATCTCTGAATAAGAATCACCTCTATAGGAAATCAATCAAAGCTAAAGTGTCAAAAGCGCTAAGAAAACTTAGCCCCTTGAATTATTTGTTTTTAGTTTGAAAATTAAGTTATGTATTTTTTTCAATTCATAGAAAAGTTGGGAGTTATGGGTTTTACTAAGAAGAAGAAGAAGGTATATTAATTTATATGAAGATGATGATTATTATTTACTCCAACCATGACTCATGACTCATGACTGTTGTTGTTGTTATGATTACTGTTAACTTTTTTGTTTTGAGTTTGATGTTGTGTGTGTATGTATGTTTTGTAGTGGTTATTTGTGAGTTTGGGTGGTTGTGAATGTTTGGTTGTGGTTGAATTATTGTTGACACGAGAAGAGTCGATGAGGAGACAAAAAGACACAGGATCCAGATTGTGCATGCTGATAAATTGTAGAGAGGGAGGAGAATTAGAGGGTTTTTCCAGATATATACAAAGGCATGTGAAGTGAAGGATGAGGTGGTCCTTAAACCCCCCAAAACATGCTCTTGTATTGGTCTGGGAGGAGTTCACGGGACAGCTATTGTTGCCCAATGTCCAAACGAGACTCTAACAAATTAAACTATAATAATGAGAGTGTGTCCATGCACCTTGGCTTCACTTCTAAGCTCATCTCAAAATTTGAGCACACAAATTGCGATTTTTGTTCTCTTTCAACTGAACGTCTAATCACCCCTTTGTCTTTCCTTTTGCTCCATTTTAAAATACACTACCCTCCTTCTTTCTATCACTTCCAAGGACACACACTCCCTGCAATTTCAACTCGTGAACTCAAATCTCATACGCTTCTACAGTTGTATCGACTCGGATCTTCTGCACAAAAATTCATTCTAGTCATTTAATTAATTAAGTTTTTGTACGTGACAGATTTGGAATGTGTCTGCTAAATTATTCTTTACGACATTAGGAAAGGGAAGTTGGAATGAAGCAAGATCCAATATGCACACACATGATGTCAATGATGCTAGAACAGAGCACTTGACCACTTGAACATGATTGCATGCTGTGTGGGTTGCAGTTGTGGTTGAAAAATTCAGAACTTTCTTTTCACTCCTCATCTGAATCATGGAAATTAACAATGTTAATTACATAACATACATAACCAGTTATGTTCTATCATTTTAATGATTGGAAAACGGTTCAATTTACAAAAGGGTCTGGGATTATTATTGGATTCTTAGTACTGCTACATGATGAGTTGGTAAGATACTGTTTCCTATTACTCATAATGCTTTATAGTATTATGATATCACTAAGAAGGGTTCACAACAATTATAGTGGTACATGTCATACCGAAAATTATGGAATTATTGAAATCCTTGTATTCCCCAACTCCCCCATGTGTTTGGTACTTGATATCAAACATGAACATCTACTGTGTATCACATCTTTATCAATTGTCCACAAAAATTTAGGACAAGGGTCACTGTGTCCCCAAAGAAGACCCAGTGTGAAAACTGAACTTCAAGTGAAAGCATACTGCGGCTATAACGTCAAAGTTAATATTGATTAAGCACTTTACTACATTAAAAATTAAGATTTAAATTTAATTCGATCTCACAAAACTGATACGTGAGAGGAGGTTTGTCTCTACTTATATATTATTATGAAATTGTTAATTTTTTTATTTTTTGTCGATGAAAAACTTTCAACACGATAAGAGTAGATGAACGTTCGAAAGAAACGTAAGCATGCGTGTTTGAGCGTGACACTGAGAGATCTTGACTTGGTAGTGTAGCAGTTTGAAGATTGAGCTGGGATCACTACTAATTGAATGCAATGTGCATGAGGAACGACGAAAGCGAAAGCACAACGGTTCCATCATTAAAAATTTTACTGCTTCACATAGTGGATCATCGGTGCATGACAGATACTCATTCCGGTGTTTCATTAAAGCAAAAAGAAGAACGAATACGATGCTCGTTTCAACCCAACACATCTCAACTTTTACTTTCAAATCGATACAATAACGTTAAGAAACATCAGAGGCCAAGCAAAACATTTTCAATGTTCTTTAACGCTTTATACTATGTTCAAAAACCTTTGCCTCATGAAAACTCTTTTTTCACTTCGTCCAAAATCTTCTTCTCGATCTTCAACTTGTAGTTAATAAAGATAGATTCTTGTCAACTGTACATGTACAATTTTTTTCCTTTTCTTTTTCTTTTTTAAAATATGGACGAAATCATGTTGCTTTAGTTTTATATTTTTTTAAATAAAAAAATGTTTAATTCATAAATAGCATATTTGAAAAAAAAAAATGCTGAAGGAAGAAGGTGGGTTTGGTAAAGAATATCAAGTAATGTTTCAACTGCCCCGTGTACAAATTTATAGTATGCATTAATGTAGTGCCTGAGGATTATATGCATCATTAAAAGTTTGTGCAAAACCCAAGGAATAAATTAAATACACTAACCTAACTTCTCATCCATAATCAATGAGTGTGCTGTGTGGATGAGGTATGATTTCTTGTTATGGAAGAACAGCAGCACCTCCCCATAAATTTTGATTATACCAAACTACAATTGAAAAAAAAAAAAAAACATTACCATTCAATTCTAAATTAAATGAGATAAATTTAAGGATCGCCGATTAAATGAAATAAAATTAGGTCACATTCACTTATATTTAAGGTTGATATGAAATAATTTATTTATTTTGCATTTTCAAAATTTTCAAAATATTAAATTATTTAATTTTTCCTCCATTACTTTCTTTATAAATTAATAAAGAGAATTTGGAAGAAAATATAGTAGACAAGATTACAATATTACTTTTCCTTTTTAAACTTCATATTAGTTAAGAAACCAATAATTAACTAAAATTGCTTTACTTTTATCTTTTTAGTTGGGGTCTGCTTTTTTCTCTTTTAACCACCGCTCGTAGTACTAGGGGGGACGTAATTTGGTATTTTAATTCATATACAAAAATTTTTATAGTTTTTTTATATATAAAATTTTTAGACATTGTAAAGAGCTTTACATTATAACAATCACACTTTATTAATGTCATTTTTATGCTAATAAAATATTTTGATTAAAAACAACAAATTTTCTATTTTAAAGGTTGATCTTTTTTTCCTAGCCAATGTGTTCCCACTTTCTATTGATTATGTGTTTAGACTTTGTTTCTTCAAGACATCTCCAAATATATTACAAACAAGTTTCCTTCATTACATCATGTATCTTATGGTTAGCCTTCACCATAGCTAATTAAGGGAGTGATTTGTAAAAATAACTATATATATATATATATATATATATATATATATATATATATATATATATGGTACAATGTTATATTCAAAATTATTTGAAATGAGTTGTATCTACATCAAAGACGTTTTATTACTATTGTACAAACTATTTATTTAATCATAAAAGCAAAATTTATACATGAAATAATACACATGAAACAAAATATTTAAGAGCTCACAGTAGAAAAAAATTATAAAAACATTTGTGTGATAAAAAAAATGATAAAAATATTCACACAAAAATTAAATGACATTCAAAGTAAAATCATGAGAGTTTAATAATAAAATATTACAATCATATGAACACTATCTTCATTACATTCTGTACACCTTGAATTAAAGATATCAAATAAGTACAACATTCTTCCGATTCAAATTGTTTTGCACCTGTCTTTTCAGAGGTTGAGAAGAAAAATAGAATATTGTAATCCAAATTATGATTGAACAATGATGGTAGCATCTTCTTCAACAAAATCATCGTAGCCTTTCAGTCTCACTTGGACTTTTATAATCAGGAATATGTCACAAAATAATTACAAACCTTCAATACCAAAAATATTTTATCAATAATTATGTTTCAGACTACTATAATTTTAGAAACCATCAAATATATATCTTTTGTGTGAGAGTTTAAAATATTATATTAGAAATCTAAATTTTAATTTATGTCTATCATTTTAATAAACACTCAATATTTAGTTTATTCACTAAGAATTCGGTTTTGTTATTAAATCAGTGTAATTTTTATTCAAATTTATTAAATTGGATAAATTTTAAAAAATCATACAAAATGGATAACTCTTGATTTCAAACACGATTATTTTTTCATTTTAATATAGAAATTATGGTCTAAATTTATATATATATATATATATATATATATATATATATATATATATATATATATATATATATATATATATATATATATATTTGTTTCTCAATCACATAAAACAATTCAAATTAATATATTTTATACCAAAAATTTCAACATCATCATCAAACTTTATAATGCATCAAAGATAATTCATGACATTTCATTTCAAAAGTATTTATTCTTTTAGTACAGTGTAAAATAAGTTAGCTTTTCTTACTTGGACTCTAAGTTTTTAATTCAACTAAGCTTCATAGACTTTATTTCACATATGATATTTTATCTGTACCAAAAAAACAGATTAATTATTTAAACACACTATAATGATTACAAATAGAAATTAATCTTGAGTCTTTTTAAATTGCATGCGATCACATAACATCACATCACATGCATACAAGATTTTTAAAAGTGATTCAAGAAAATAATAAAATATAAACTTACTCTGCAGAAAATTCTTATCGGTTAAAATGGTAGTATTCTCTGTTAGGAAATCTGATATTTAAATAAATGAACTGATTGATTATAAACTTATAAAAAAAGAAAAATTATATTTAAAAAAATGGTAACTTTTATAAAATAAAAATCAATTGAATGATTTTTTTTATGTATAGCTGAAGTTTTTAAAAATGAAATAATTAAGAAAGTATACAAGTGAAATTTTCTTTTTATAAAATATGAATTTTTATTAAAGAAAATTAAAAATCATATTATAAAAACATAATTTTTTTCCCTTTGTATACAAGTATAACTCTATTTTAAAATCGTATTTTGAAGAAATAATTTATTCATTGATATAGTTTTTTTTTATTCGGTAAATTTGAATAAAAAATAGAGAAAAATATGTTTTGGTCTCTGAAATTTGGTCTAAATTTGGAAATGGTTTTTGGTCAAAACTTGATTATTGGTCTCTGCATTTTTAAAATCATTATTATTAATAGTAGTGTTATTATTATTATATATTAACAATGATTTTGGATGTACAGGGACCAAACACTGACTAAGTTTCAACAAGAGACAATTTCCAAATTAAGTTCAAACTTCAGAGATCAAAAAATTTTTTTTTTCTAATTTTCGTGAAAGCGCCGGCTAGGTTGACGCTAGTTTTTTTCTTTTTGTAAACAAAATTAAATAACACGTGAGACACGTTTGTTATTTTTAACGTCGTCTAGAAATAGGGACAAAAAACAATTATTTTGAAAGTAGAGGAACCAAACGGTGACTAAGTGTCGACCATGGATCATTTCCAAATTTAGGTTAAACTTGAGGGACTAAAAAGATATTTTTTCCTAAAAAATACTCAAAAAAACCGCATATTTGTTAACTTTACATCTCTTAACCATGTGAACTAGTGGTATTAACAGAGATGTCAAAAAAATTTGTACCTAGAGGTATTTGTAAATAAAACTCGCAACGGGTATGAAATAAATATTATAAATGGATATTCGTGGGTAATAGGTACGAATATTTTTATACCCGCATGTTAATGGGGCAGATACGAGTATCATAGAATTCGTACCCATGGATATCCATACCCGCTATATTTTAATTTAAATTAAAAAAATAAAAAACATGATTAAAAGATTAAGACATTGAAATTTAATGGGTTATTTTTTATCAATTGGTTTTAAAAAAATATTTATTTCTTTGTAAATTGTCATTCAACACTATTTAAATGGGTTATTTGCATTTTATTTGAGATTTATAAATGTTATTGTATTTTTATTTGAATTTATGATTAAAATATATTGTTAAATATTAAATTTTTCTTTTGTAAATTCATATGAGTACCTATGGATATCCGTGAATATTAGAAAAAAAATGTGAGTACCCACATATCGGATACCCGTAGGATATGGATATAGGTACGAGACATATATTTATATAGCAAGTAATGCACGAGAGAGCTATTACCCGTACCCTACTCCCTCCCGCCGTTGACATCCCTAGGTATTAGACACAAATTAAGGATTTTCAACTATATAATAAATATGAATAATTTAATTATCAGTTCTATACTTTTATTTTTATTAGTATTTTATATTTTTTAATGAGTTAAGTATGTTTTTATTTCATAAACTATGTCGTAAAATTGGATTTCGTTTTTATCCCAAACTTTAATACTATTTGATATTCACATCTTAAAAATGAATTGATGTAATCCTCTTCACCAAACAATGTTAAAAATGATACACATGGCAACCAAATCTTAACATCATTTGGTGATGAAAGTTATTCATTCATTTTTTAAGTTTTAGAATTAAATCATATCAAAATTTGAGACAAAGATTGTATCGATATATCCAATAAGTCTCATATCGCTTAAGAGTCGATGTCAAACGCAGTTTAAATATTCCTTCCTCTCTCCACCCTCTAAGACGTCTATTAAGAATAAAATCATGATGGAACTCCACATCCCAAAACAGACAATATCTCGAGAATGCGATCGTTGTTCCTATCGATAACTACAAGACAAACTTGGATGAGATCAGAACATTCACACCCACCTAGGAACGGACAACTCCCATTCAACTTCCCTTGCCCTCCACTCTGATACACCCAATAGATCCCATGTCGCAAAATACCTCAGGAACTAAAAATTGTTAGTAATTTTGGGTCATGCATATATATGATACATAATTAAATGTGTTAGGGCCATTATTTATAAAGCCAAATAATAAATGTGATCTGACTAAATTAAAGATTTGGCTAAAGGCATATGTCATTAAAATAAATATTGTGTAGAGATCAGTTAGTAATTTCTATTTTGATGAGGGGTCAAATTAGAAATACTAAAACTTAAGTAATTCAGTTTACAAATGGTCGTGGTCCCCTTCTGAGAGCACACACAGAGTCATAACGTACTTTTCCTGTTCCTTTCTCCTTATCCCCATCAAGGGAGAAAACCAAAGGGAAATAAATGTGCTCTACAGGAGGAAGATCATTGTATCATTAGTGCTCTCTAATATTATCGTTATGGCCAATTCAGGTACGCTTCCATTTACTTTTTATAGCATGATTATCAGTATGGGATATTGCTTATGATTGATTGTCAGAATCAATAATAGAATCATATTCTACGTTTATGCTTACAAAAATACATTTACACAATTCAATATCTTATTAATCATATTAGGAATAATAAAATAATATAACTTGTATTATTGTTTTCTTGCTCTTGTTATTTTTGAAAGTGGAGAAGAGAAAGTGTAAAAGAAAAGTTGTGCATTGATGATTTAGCAGGTTTGGGTTGAAAGAAGGGCATGGCACAGCAATGATACTTCACAAACATTGCCGTGCTGCAAAGGCTACAATTTTGTAGGGTTTGAACTTTGAACTCAGACGGTGACATAACGCATTCATATCTTACTGTCTTAGCCTTCAACCTTAAGAACTCGTTGGACACACATTTTTAACTATGCTTTTAATCTTCCTCTGTACCTTTCTTCTCTCGTCAACCTCACTTCATTCCTCACTCAACACCTCTTCTGCAAAGTCTTTGATTTTCAACACTTTACTCATCTACCTCTTCCTTTATCATTAGTGCCCTTCACCTATCCTCTATGATGCACATGTATGATACGTGTATCGGATACGACACATACTCGATACGTTTGTTTTCAAAATAATAAAATACGATACGTGATAAATACGTGATATATGAATATTGTAAATTATACAATAATTCTTACAAATATAATAAATATATGATTGTCAATGTGCGAATCCAAATTTCTTAATTTGAGACTAATTATTTTGGTAGTCAAAACCTGATAACTAATGTTAGTGGCTAATTTAAAAATCAATTCATAATTAAAAATATTTTAATTATTAATTTAGAAACCAATTATAGTTTTTTGGAACTATTTTTAGTTATCAATTTAGTCACTATATAATGACTAATTATTATTTTTTTCACTAAAATTGGTCATCATTCAAAGATTTTATTATAATATATCATGACTTTATAAATTAGATATTTCATTAATAAGTATTTTTAAAATTTCATAAAATATCTAACACTGCACGTGTCAACTACAAATACGTGATTCACCTTAAAATATTAGTACTAGACACACTTTATGTAAGTTCCCTTCTTCGATAATCTTGGTATTTTAATTTACTTATCCACTTAGTTATGCTTCTCATAACTCGTGTCCATCAATGATGGAACAGTATGAACCGTCTTAAATATTTTAGAAAATTCTCTTGTCTATTTAATATTTTCTTATTCATAAGAAGTTTAACTTTGATATATTTATTTAATGCGAATATAATTTTGATAGAAACATCAATCCATCAAAGACGTCAAATATTAAAACAAGTTATTACAACATTTACATATTTCTTTTTCAATTTTATTTATGTGGATTGGCTACAAATCCACGGGTAAATGATTAGATAAAATGGATCAATAAAATTATCCCACAATTCACAGGTCAACCCAATCCATTTTTTATATGTTAAATGTAGAATAAATGAAAAGAAAACTGGTCAACCCACTTTAAGATTCCTACTTTCAATGATAATGATATTGCTTGGTTGATATAAATTAAGGAACAATTGATTTGTTAAATATGAAATTATAAATATGAAAATCTTAGCGATATTAAACTCATTTAATGTTTCTATATTTAAAAAATAAAAGTTGTTGCCTTTTTGATTAGAAAACCCCATATGTAATTTTGTATAGAAGTTGATTTGTAACATGATTATTATTGTGCGTGACTGAGATATTCTAAAATACACACAATTTTTCCTACCTTTTAATACGTTCTTCTCTCGATTATTTTTCTATTCTATATCCAATTTAAGATAAATATCTGTACGCTCATATTGTTGGGTATTGGGCTCCCTTCCTAGGTGGAGAAAAGGCCCAAAACTTGAGAAGCTCATATCTCACTTAACTTAGTGGAGAGAGACTATAAAATAAAGAGAGAGACAAAACAATAGAGTCAGAACACACTGAAAGCCCTAAGGAGAGGGAGAGGTAGAGGGAAAATTCTGTTCACGTTTTTCACAGAGCTGTCACAGTAGAATCGGCACTGCGGATTCGTTCACCGTTGGATCGGGCTGAAATTTCGCACTGCAGCAGTGATATTATAGATTTTCCTCTCTTGTTCTTCTCTATTTTGAAAACTTTGTTGCTTTGTTATTTGGTTGGGTGTTGGCACTAATTTGTGCTATTGATTGAGGCTCTTTTGTACTCTTGTTGATCATAGTGAAGCTATTTCTTTGATCTGGACGACTCGTGGTTTTTACCCTTGATTTGAGGTTTCACGTTAAAAATCTTGGTGCCTTTATTTGTGCTTTTGGTGATTTATTATTGCTGCTCTTTGATTATTGATCCTCATATATTCTTGCAAGTTAGGGGAAATTATATTGTTTATTATTGTTTTCCCATCACATATTAATCAATGTAAATGATATAAGATATTATCTATGTATGATATTAGGAAAAAAAAAAACTTACATGATATTTGACTTTCTTTATATAGATCATTATTTGAACGAGTTTCACTCAGACATTTCATTTCTATTTTAGAAATGTATAATATATGAACTTTGTATTAAATCTCATATCAAAACCTTAAATAAAGGGTTAAGTATGTTTTTAATCCCTGAATTTTGATCTAAAATTAGAATTCGTATTTGTCTAAAATTTTGATATATTTTGATCCTTAAACTTTAAGAATGAATGAATATAGTTCTTTTAACCCAATTACATTAGTTTTTTTTTTAACATATTTGAACACGTTTCATGTTAGTATTGAAATTGTTTATCGTTTGACACATTCCCGATTCAATATTTACTTTAAAATGTGTTTGACACCTAAAAAAAATGACGTAATTAGATTAAAAGAACTATATTAATTTATTTTAAAGTTTATGTACAAAAATATATTAAAATTTTAAATATAGACAAATTCCAATTTTAGATCAAAATTCAAGAACTAAAAATATAGTTAATCCTTAAATTAATATCACCTCTACAAGAACCATTTAAAAAAAAAAGTAAGGGATGACAATATATTACTAATTAAATAAAAAGGTTTCATACATGAATATATAAATATTCAATATATATATATATATATATATATATATATATATATATATATATATATATCCTCTTTTTATTCACATTTCAATATTTTTATTTTATTCTTAATTATTATTTTAAAATCTTTTTGTCTTTAATTATTATGTTCAAATTTTTTGTGTGTAAATATTTTTATTTTTCAAATTTTATATTTAAGTCTATTTTAATAATTAATTATATATTTTTTATTCATCTTAACATAAATTTTTATAAAAATTAAAAAAATGTGAGCACATGCAGCGCTTCTGTGTTTGCCTGTATATAAGTACTTTAATGGGAGAGTTTGTTGACAGGAATAAATGATACTGAAATTTATTGTGGTCTCAGTATATTATTAGCAGTTGACTCACTTCCAGTACAGAATTTTAATGCTCAAGTTATTGCACTTCTTCACATAGATGGCTTTATCTGCCTATAAAAGTTATCAGACTTTTAAGAACAAAATGATTATGATTCATGATAAATTCACAATTTAAGAATCATTAACATTATAAATGTTATAATTAATTCATGAACTAATTGAATTGCAACCAGCGGGAAAAAGGAACGTGTTATTTATAGCTTTAATAAAAACATTTTTTATATATATTTTTTTTAATTTTAATATTTAACTAACTGTTCTTCAAATTAAATAATTATTTTATTGTTTTAATCTGTGAATTAATCATTTATTTAAATTTAATTATTTGAGAAATAATGTTTATATTTTGCATCAAATTGATATATAGTTGACTATTCACCACACGTTTTACCAGCCGTGTGTGCAACAACTTCCAGCGGTTTATAAATGATGACCTCAAACATTATATTCCTGTGTCGAACCTCGATAGTGTCAGTAATTGTTTAACGTTTGGGAGTGTGAATGTTCAGTGCATTCTTAAAAAAAAAATAAATGTTGTGTGAAACATTTCATTGCCTGAAACATATATTGGATTTCAAATTTAAGATGCGAGTTTAATTCAGAACTTTTTAATTAGTGATCCTAAAGTATGCGAAACACTTTCCCATTACCATCTCAAATATTCTGTTCCGGGAATAAAATAGAGAGAAAAAGAAATAAATGTGAAAGAAAAATAAAAATACATACTATTTAGTTGAAAATAAATAATAAAAAATAATAATTTTCCTATAATATTATTTTATTATTTGTCTGTTATATACAGAAAGAATTATACCTCATATGAGGTTTTTTGATGTTAAAATAACTACAAATATATAAAATTAATTAGGTGAACGATATAATATATTATTATTTTTTGTATATTTCTTCACACATTTAGAAGGAAAAAGAATTTTGGTTCTTTTGTTTTTACTTTCAATACTTTCCTTTTATATCTACTTCTTTTCTCTTTTTCTTTGTTTTTTCATAACTTTCTTATTGTATTTCTATAAAAAAAATCATTTTATCTTTTTTGAATTGTACAACTTAACTTTATTTATTTATTTTTGGATTGTATAATTTAAAATTAAATCAAATTACAAAAAAAATAATTTAAAAATATTTTTTTCTCTTAAAAAACGATTTTCAGACTATAATTTAAATGTTAAAAAAAGGTTTTATATTATACAACTTTTAAAATAAACAATAAATTATGAAAGTGTAGGAAGAAAGTTATTGAGGTACAGAAAGTTATGCAGGGATAGTAATGGGCTTAAAATCGTATCACCCAAACATTAAAGGGCCAAACCAGGCCCACCTACCACAAATATTAAATAAATACAGATGTACCCATGCACCAAATACACTCTTTAATAATACAAATCCCTCTCTCATTGTATAAATTATAGATTAGAAAATTATATTGAATTAAAGTTTTTATAGTGCTAATTTTCTTCCAAACGGTTTAACTATTTCTTACAATAATATTTTAAAGACCTTTTATTCAATATTTATCTATCTTAATCAATAATTTTTATACATTTACGTTTAAATTAAGTTTAATTTTTAATCGTAATATAAATAATTTATCATAAATCTATCGCATATTTTATACTCTTACAAACATTTATTTTGTTATAAATTTTACTGGTAGAGAAGAGACGAAATTGTTTGGAACTAATTTTACTCTTCATCCCATTATTTACTTCTCTTAATCAAACAGTGAAATAATTTAATTAAATTTTAACTATTTTATAAATTTAATATTTTAATTAAATTTATAAAGAAATTAATTTATTAAGTGTTCAAAATATTTTTTATTTTTATTTAAGTATTCAAAATATTCCTTTTTCTGATGGAACTCGAAAAAGCTTACCTAGATTGAATTACACAAACCAGTACCAAACTTACCTCAATTTCACAATTGAATAGTGACATCACAGGAACAGAGTACTCAATCATGCATCAATTTTCTATTTTTAATTAAGGCACATGGATCAAAACTTATTTTTCTTTTGCCCCATTTATCTAAACACCACATAACTCAGTGATGCTTCATTCAATTATGCATTCTTCTTGCATTTGACTCTTCTGAATACAGGAATCTCAATTATTATAGTCACAAAATAAAAGAAATAGATTATAACAAATATACAAATTATTTCCAGTAAATGTTTCAGAAAAGCCACATTATTACACTTTCACGTTTTATTTTTATATAATCTAATGGTTACAAATAAATTACTATTTCGAATCATTAGATTAAGAAAAAAAAAGTGAAATTGTTGGAATGAAAAGTAACTGCTAAAATAATCTATTCCTCTATTTTTTTTCGTGATTTTAGTTCTCGCATTTTAAAAATTCACAATTTTGACCTTATATTGAACTTTTGTGTATATTTATTTCTTTATTTTTTTTTAACTTAATTAGTTAAATCATTTATTAATGGTACTTCCATTAAATATGTTAAATTCATGATTTAGCTGGACTAAAATAAAATAAACAAAACATATGCAAAATTGAAAAATTAGTTTATACCCAAAATTTCATTTTCTTTTTAAAAACAAAGACTAAAATTTTGAAAAAATCAACACTCGAATTCCTGCTCCTCTTTTATTACTAATTAAATGACAGAAAATGACTTCATAAGACGAAGGAGAGAACTCTGAGATGTATTACATATATATTAGAAAAATTGTTTCAAAATATATTATATATTATGAAAAGCGTATTCTGAAAATTTTTATTTCTGAAAGTTTGTTCCTTAATACTTTTTATGTTTTAACAAGTTTTTTCCAAAAATTATGTTCAGAAAATTTCTTAAAATTAATCCAAAAAATTTCATAACTAGTAATCCAGAAGTCAATTTTACAAAATATGACTATTTTAAAAATTTTGGAGGTGCGATTAAAAATATTTACAGTGCATAAAGAAAAAACACTCAAAACCTTAATTTAGTCCATCTAAATTTGCCCCGAAAAGAGTGTGGATGAGTTTTCCTTGGGAATTTCTTGTTGCACCACATGTTTTTTTTCTTACATTCCTATATTTTTGAACATTCTAATTATACCCCTATTAAAATTAATAGAAAAAGTTATTTTGGATTGTATAACTCATGCAAATTTATATTATAAATAGTTCAAATTTTAATGTAAATTTGGAAATCAAAGGTACAAATTTTGTAATAAAGAATAACTAATTCATTTCACTTAGGAAGAAATTCCCTTTTATTGGGTCTTTCTTCCTACACTTTCAAGCATTTCTTCTGCACCTCCAAAATTTTTTTAAATTTTCCAAATATCCTTTGACCATTTAAGAAAACTCACGGACATCACACCCCCAAAAATACTTCCGGAAGTCAAAATATATGACTTCGATAAGTCAAAATATATCACCGAAAGTCAACTTCCGAAAGTCAAAATATATTACTGAAAGTCAACTTCCGAAAGTCAAAAATCATTACCAGAAATCGACTTTCGAAAATAAAAAAACATTACTGCAAGTCGACTTCCGAAAATCAAAAAACATTACGAAAATCAACTTCCGTAAATAAAATTAAATCAATTTAAACATTTTTAATTTTTTTAAAATTTATATTTTCTAACTTTTATTTTATTTCAATTTTTAAAAAATACGTATTAAAAATTATAAAACATATAAATTTTAAAATTATTACTTAAAAATATATATATATTAAAAAAAAAATTGAAAA